>JACCDW010110030.1_pt1 | contig 11853 bp, 11 predicted proteins | sample 7449781 | NCBI WGS metagenome assembly JACCDW01 (sample SAMN15323449, study PRJNA562643) | freshwater metagenome | isolation source: river surface water | place: USA:Blue River Watershed | collected 2017-08-18
GTTGTTACCGGTATAGGCATCGTTTCCTGCCTTGGCGCAGACAAGCAGGCCGTGCTGGAATCCCTGCGAGAGGGGCGCAGCGGTATTCGCTTCAAGCCGGAGTACAAGGAAATGGGGCTGCGCAGCCATGTGGCCGGATCCATCGATCTGGACCTGGCCGCAATGATCGACCGCAAAGCCCTGCGCTTCATGGGCGATGCCGCCGCTTTCGGCTATCTCTCCATGGAGCAAGCCATCAAGGACGCCAACCTCAAGGAGGATGAAGTCTCCAATATCCGCACCGGCATCATCATGGGTGCGGGCGGTTCGTCTTCGGCAGACCAGGTAGAAGCCGCCGACATCCTGCGCACGCAAGGCGTCCGCAAGATCGGACCGTATCGCGTGACACGCACCATGGGCAGCACCGTGTCGGCCTGTCTGGCGACCCCCTTCAAGATCAAGGGCGTGAACTATTCCATCTCCTCGGCCTGCGCGACCAGCGCGCATTGCATCGGCAATGCGGTCGAATTGATTCAACTGAACAAGCAGGACATCGTTTTCGCGGGCGGCGGCGAAGCCGAACACTGGTCATTGACCAACATGTTTGACGCCATGGGCGCCTTGTCTACCCAGTACAACGAGACTCCGGACAAGGCCTCCCGCGCGTATGACAAGAACCGTGATGGTTTCGTCATCGCCGGCGGCGGCGCGGTACTGGTCATCGAGGCACTGGATCACGCCATCAAGCGCGGCGCCAAGATTTACGCAGAAATCACCGGTTATGGCGCGACCTCGGATGGTTACGACATGGTGGCACCGTCGGGCGAAGGCGGCATTCGCTGCATGCAGATGGCCATGAGCACGACTGCGGGCCCTATCGATTACATCAACACCCACGGCACCAGCACGCCGGCCGGAGACGTCTCGGAATTGCGCGCCATCCGGGCCGTGTTTGGCGACAACACCCCGCTGCTCAACTCCACCAAATCGCTCAGCGGACACTCACTGGGTGCCGCTGGCGCCCAGGAAGCGATCTACAGCCTGCTGATGATGGAAAACAATTTCGTCTGCGCCGCCGCCAATATCGAAACACTGGACCCCGAGGCGGAAGGCCTGAACATTCCGCTCCAGCGGGTCGACAACATTCGCCTGAATCGCATCATGTCGAACAGCTTCGGCTTCGGCGGCACCAATGCGTGCCTGGTATTCGATCGCTACGAGCAATAGGACATTCTGCCGAGGACTTCCCTTGAACAGCAGCGCCAGACCGACAACAAGACGCAGCCTTGGATTCCCTCTGACGCTGCTGGGTCTGCTGATATTCGGTCTGGCGACCACATTCACGGGAGGACCCTCCGGGCAGCTGGCCGCGCAAACCTTGCCCGGCACGAGCAGCCGGATGTTTTCCGAGCCCAAATTCCTTCCTGTCGATGAAGCCTTCCGCTACTACATCAGCCTGCCAGAACCCGGAATCGTGGTTGTGCACTGGGACATCGCGCAAGGCTACTACCTGTACAGAGAGAAATTTGGATTTTCAGCGGGCATCAGTGCTGAAGAGGCCACAACGCTGAGCACAGAACTGCCGCAGGGTGTTGCACACCACGATGAATTCTTCGGCGATGTGGAGGTGTATTACGGACAGGTCGAGGCGCGAGTCAGCATGGCAACGGCAGAGCAGTCGCCGACACTGTTCATCGAATACCAGGGTTGCTCCGAACAAGGGTTGTGCTATCCGCCGCAGGAGCGGGAAATCGTACTCGAATGATTCAAATCAGCATTCAGCAAGGAATTCTTGGTGAAAGTCTGGAAAGTTTCTGAGAAAATGCTGGCAAAATAGCCTAAAGCGATAGAACTGCCCCGTGCCGTTCATCCTTGAAATAACGAGATTGCATCTGATCATGGCAACGATACTTGTTTTACACGGACCGAACCTGAACATGCTGGGAACCCGTGAACCTGCCGTGTATGGCTCCGAAACCCTCGCCGATATCAATGCCAGACTCACATTCTCCTGTATCGAAGCCGGACACCATCTGCAGCATCTGCAAAGCAATGCCGAGTATGAACTGATCGAACGCCTGCACGACGCCCGCAACGAAGGCATCAATTTCATCATCATCAATCCCGCCGCCTTCACGCACACCAGCGTGGCCCTGCGCGACGCGATCCTGGCTTCCGACATACCGTTTATCGAAGTACATATCTCCAACGTCTACAAACGTGAGCCTTTCCGCCATCACTCCTATTTTTCGGACGTTGCGGTGGGCACCATTACCGGATTAGGGTCCTACGGCTATGACCTGGCACTTCAGGCTGCCCTCAGGCATATCGCCAAAAGCCGTTGAGCGCCCGCAAAACAACACACACTGACAAGAGAAAACTCCATGGATATCAGAAAAGTAAAAAAACTCATCGAATTGCTGGAATCTTCAGACGTTGCCGAAATCGAGATTAAAGAAGGCGAAGAGGCTGTGCGCATCAGCCGCATCTCCAAGGCCGCTCCCCCCCAGATGCATTACATGGCCCCCATGCAGCAGGCTCCTGCTGCCGCTCCGGCCCCCGCTGCGCAAGCACATGCCCCGGTAGCGGCCGCTCCCGAAGCAGAAAGCAAGAGCCTGCGCGGCAACGTTATCAAGTCGCCAATGGTAGGCACCTTCTACCGCTCACCCTCCCCCTCTTCTCCCGTGTTCGTGGAAGTGGGTCAGCACGTCAAGGTTGGTGATGTGATCTGTATCGTGGAAGCCATGAAGATGATGAACCAGATCGAAGCAGACCACGCCGGTGTCGTGGAAGCAATTCTCGTCGAGGACGGCGAACCCGTGGAGTACGATCAGCCTCTGATCACCATCGTTTAAGAACGCTGGCTCCGGATAGTCTTTTAGATCAGTCCTCAAGATCACTAACAAAGGTTCTACTTCATGCTTGATAAAGTTCTGATTGCCAACCGTGGCGAAATCGCCCTTCGTGTACTCCGGGCCTGCAAAGAGCTCGGCATCAAGACGGTGGCAGTACATTCCAGCGCCGATCGTGACCTGATGCATGTGCGCCTGGCCGACGAATCCGTGTGTATCGGTCCCGCCAATGCCACTGACAGTTATCTGAACGTCCCTGCCATCATCAGCGCAACTGAAGTCACCGATGCAGTGGCGATTCATCCTGGTTACGGTTTCCTGTCCGAAAACGCCGACTTTGCCGAACAAGTCGAGAAGAGCGGCTTCATCTTCATAGGCCCGCGCCCCGAAACCATTCGCCTGATGGGCGACAAGGTCTCCGCCATCAAGGTCATGCGTGAGGCTGGCGTTCCAACAGTGCCAGGCTCTGACGGTCCTATCGATGACAACAAGGAGCGCACGCTTTCTATCGCCAAGGAAATCGGTTACCCGGTCATCATCAAGGCGGCAGCAGGCGGCGGCGGTCGCGGCATGCGTGTGGTGCACAGCGAGGCGGCTCTGCTCAAGGCGATCTACGTGACGCAATCCGAGGCCAAGGCATTCTTCGGCAGCGGTGTCGTATACCTGGAAAAATTCCTCGAAAATCCCCGTCACGTCGAAATTCAGGTGCTGGCCGACGGTCAGGGCAACGCCATTCATCTGGGCGACCGGGACTGCTCCATGCAGCGCCGCCACCAGAAAGTGCTGGAAGAGGCTCCAGCGCCCGGGATTCCGGATCACATCCGCAGACAGGTTGCCGAGACCTGCGTGAAAGCCTGCGAGAAGATGAATTATCGCGGGGCGGGCACACTCGAATTCCTGTATCAGGATGAGCAGTTCTATTTCATCGAGATGAATACCCGCGTGCAGGTCGAGCACCCCGTCACCGAGATGGTCACCGGCATCGACATCGTCAAAGAGCAACTCAAGATTGCCAGCGGCGAGAAACTCTCCATCAAGCAGTCTGACGTGCACATCAAAGGTCACGCCTTCGAGTGCCGCATCAATGCCGAAGACCCGGTGACTTTCCTGCCCTGCCCCGGCAAGATCAATCTGTTTCATGCGCCAGGGGGCAACGGCGTGCGGGTCGACTCGCACATTTACAGTGGCTACACAGTGCCACCGTACTATGATTCATTGATCGCGAAACTGATCACCTATGGCGCTGATCGTGCCGGTGCGCTCGCACGCATGAGCAATGCCCTGGATGAATTGTTGATCGATGGCATCCGCACCAACACGCCGCTGCACAAAGATATTATCCGTGATGCGGAATTCCAGAAGGGCGGTGTCAACATCCACTACCTGGAAGGCAAGCTGACAGCCCACCACAAGATGCCGGCAAAGTGATGTTCGTGACGCTTCCTGTCATGCGCGTTACCGATCCTGCGGCAAGAGCCTGATATGCCCTGGCAACAATTGAAAGTCCGTGTCCCCGAGTCCGGCGCAGCGCTGATCGAAGCGCTGCTCTCGGAACTCGGCGCCGTTTCCGTCACCCTGCAGGATGGCGAGGACCAGCCCGTTTTCCAGATCGATCCGGGCACCACTCCCATTTGGAACAGCACCGAAGTGGTTGGACTCTTCGAGCACGACACTCCGATGGACGAGATCGTCGCCGCGCTGCAGGAGCACGGCCAACTGGACGATGACGAGCCGATTATTGTCGAAGAAGTAGCAGACACTGACTGGGAACGAGTCTGCATGCAGGATTTCAAGCCCATGCGCTTTGGCGAGCGCGTGTGGATATGCCCGAGCTGGGAGACTCCACCAGAGCCGACAGCCGTCAACATCATGCTGGATCCCGGCCTCGCCTTCGGCACTGGCACGCACCCAACCACGGCGCTGTGCCTGGAGTGGCTTGACGCTTATCCCGTCAAGGATCGCATTGTCATCGATTACGGCTGCGGCTCGGGCATCCTGGCAATCGCTGCGGCATTGCTCGGCGCGCGTCAGGTGATTGCCATCGACAATGATCCGCAGGCCATCATCGCCTCGGAGAGCAATCGCGAGCTCAACCACATCAGCCCGGCACAGATGAGCGTGCATCTGCCCGGCGTTCCGGGTCACCCCCAGGCCGATGTTCTGGTGGCCAACATTCTGTCCGGTCCGCTGGAGGAACTCACTCCCGTACTGGCAGCGCTGGTCAAACCAGGCGGCAGAATTATTCTGTCAGGGGTTCTCTCACTGCAGACGCAGTCACTGATGGACAGCTATCAGGAATTTTTTACAATGCTTGTTCCAGTAACAAGAGAGGAATGGGTTCGCGTGGAAGGCATCCGACGCTGAGCCTCTCCATTTCCTGATTCTCCTGCGACAATCCAGAGGCGGATTCAACCGGATTGCATGGCTTTATTCATCACCCAGTGTCCATACTGCAAGACTTCCTTCCGCACCAGCATCACTCAGCTGCAATCCGCTGACGGCATGGTGCGTTGCGGGGCCTGCCTGAGGATTTTTGCAGCTGATGACAATCTGGTCCCCTCCTCCGAACTGCAAACCGTTGCTGCCCCCAGCCCGGACGAGAATTCGCCACAACTTCCGCTGACCGCTGCGGCTGCCTTCCATCCGACAGAAGCAGCAGCTGTCCACGAGGCGCCTGAAGAAATGCCGCCAGAGCAGATCTTCACACTGGACCTCGCCGATTCGATCCCGAACAGACGCGACCCGTCGATCTCTGAAACGACGCCATTCTGGGAATTGCTGGAGGAGACGGAGCCGGCTGTCGAGCTGCCCCGGCACGAGCCGCTCCAGCAAGAGTCTCTCCGTGAAGAACCAGTCCGGCAAGAGCCATTACCGACAATGCGCGCGACCAACATCGATGATGACTTCCTCGGCGAAGTCCTGCAGGACGTGGCACGCCATCATCCTCGTGAAAATTTCAGTGCCGAGAACCTGGCGGCGGTACACGACGTCATCACGCCACTGGAGATTGACTGGCAACCCCGCAAGCGGTCCGGCTGGTCGACGTTCTTGATGATCGTGCTAATCATGCTGCTGGTAACAGGGTTACCCTTGCAGTACGCCTGGTATCACCGGGAAGACCTGAGTCAGAACACACTCCTGCGGCCATGGCTGGATCTTGCCTGTACAGCAGTGGGTTGTACGCTTCCTCCCCTGATCGACATGCGCGCGATCAGCAGCGAGGATTTGCTGGTCCGCAGTCACAATGAAATCGCTAATGCCTTGACTGTCAATCTTGTATTCCGCAATACGGCAGCCTTTGCACAGCCATTTCCTGCACTGGAGTTACGCTTTACCGATGCTGACAATACGCTGGTTGCCCAGCGTCGTTTCCTGCCGTCCGAATACCTCCCGGCGGATCTGGCGGGCATGCAGATGATGCCTCCGGATGCCCCAGTGCAAATACAGTTAGAGATCCTCGATCCGGGAGTGCGCGCAATCAATTATGAAGTCAGTTTCAGCCCGGTGTTTTCCCAGAATTAACCCTCACACAGGAACGCCGGGCCTGATGGCAAATCGGGCTCCGGATTTGTACCCTATTTTTCCCTTGCTGCCACAACCCTCGCCGCTATGATTAACTCTGTCCAAAAACCTACAGATTACAAACACTTTGTCACTAATTCAGGCCTGTCCGTGATAACCATTGGCCCGCACACGCTTGGCAATCGCGTCGTTCTTGCGCCGATGGCAGGGATCACGGATCAACCGTTCCGGGATCTGTGTGTCGAATTGGGTGCAGGCCTGGCAGTTGCCGAAATGCTGACCTGTAACACGGAGTTATGGCTAAGCGACAAGAACCGGGCACGCCTGACGCGGCCTGCTGCGGGGGGACCGGATGCAGTACAAATTGCCGGTTCGGACCCTCAGATGATGGCCGACGCGGCCAGACTGCATGTCGATCTGGGCGCAGACATCATCGATATCAACATGGGATGCCCGGCCAAGAAGGTACTGAAGAAAGCCGCCGGATCGGCATTGCTGAAGGACATTCGACTGGTGCGCAGCATACTCGATGCCGTCGTGGGCGCGGTTAGTGTGCCGGTCACACTGAAGATTCGCACGGGTTGGTGCCCGAGCTCCCGCAATGGCGTCGAAGTCGCCAGAATTGCCGAGGATTGCGGGGTCAAACTGTTGACTGTCCACGGCCGAACTCGCGAATGCCGGTTCATGGGGGACGTGGAATACGACACGATTGCCGCAATCAAGAGCGCCATTAGCATTCCGGTTATCGCCAACGGCGACATCGACAGCGCGGAAAAGGCAAAAGCGGTATTGGACTATACCGGCGCCGATGGCGTGATGATCGGTCGAGCGGCGCAGGGCAACCCCTGGATTTTTGGACAGATCAATCACTACCTGAATACCGGTGAACATCTGCCTCCCAGCCCCTTGCAGGACGTCAGCCGAATATTGCTCAGACACATTGCTCAGCTTTATGAGTTGTATGGCGAGTTCAAGGGCGTGCTCTTCGCACGCAAGCACGTCGGCTGGTACACCAGCGCACTCGGGGAAGCGGGGTCGTTCAAGAGAGATTTCAATCAACTGACGACCGCTGAACAACAATTACAAAGCGTACAGAACTATTTCGAGTCACTGATGATCAAGAAGGAAACAGCAGTATGAACATAATGGACGACCTGATACCACGCAGCAAATCCCTGCATGCCGGAAATGGTGCTGCCGTTGCGCATGAACAACACTCCAATCTGCGTCGCGACGTGGAGAGGTCGATGCAGATCTATTTCTCGCAGCTCGGCGAAGAGTCTGTGAGCGATCTGTATCAGCTGGTGCTCAACGAAATCGAACTGCCACTGCTCGAAGCGGTCCTGCGTCACACGGGCAGCAACCAGAGCAAGGCCTCTATCATGCTGGGTTTGAACCGTGGTACCCTACGCAAGAAATTGAAACAACACGGATTGTTGTGACCGGTACCCGGATAATCTCTAACAGGATTGCACGCAAAGGACCCCCAATCCTGTTAAATGACTGACAGACCTTCCCTACTATGCCCACAGCCAAAACTGCCGTAGTCCGGCGCGCTCTTATCAGCGTGTCAGACAAGACCGGCGTTGTGTCATTTGCCAAATCACTGCACAGCGTCGGCGTCGAAATCCTCTCTACCGGAGGCACCTACAAGCTCCTGCGCGCCGAGAACATCCCCGCCATTGAAATCGCCGAATACACAGGCTTCCCGGAAATGATGGATGGCCGGGTGAAGACGCTGCACCCAAAGGTGCATGGTGGCATTCTTGCCCGTCGCGATATCGATCAAGCCGTGATGCAGGAACACAATATTCCGACGATTGATCTGGTGGTCGTGAACCTCTATCCCTTCGAAGCCACGGTCGCCAAACCTGGTTGCGATCTGCCGACGGCCATCGAAAACATCGACATCGGCGGCCCGACCATGCTGCGCGCCGCGGCGAAAAATCATGCCTGGGTCGGGGTCGTGGTCAACCCATCCGATTACGACAGAGTGATTGCCGAACTAAAGGACAACGGCGGTGCGCTGAAGCAGAGCACTCGTTTTGACCTCGCCGTCCGCACTTACGAACACACCGCTGCTTACGATGCTGCCATCGCTAATTATCTGGGACGCCTGGTACCCGATGCACAGGGCAACGAAAACGCCAACAGCGTCTTCCCGCGTACTTTCAGCACCCAGTTCGTAAAGAGCCAGGACATGCGCTATGGAGAGAATCCGCATCAGCGTGCAGCCTTCTACGTGGAAAAGCATCCGCAGGAAGCCAGCATCAGCACCGCAGTGCAGCACCAGGGCAAGGAGCTTTCCTACAACAACATCGCCGATACCGACGCGGCACTGGAGTGCGTGAAGTCCTTCGCCGAGCCTGCCTGTGTCATCGTCAAACACGCGAATCCGTGCGGCGTGGCCATCGGTCACGACATCAAGCGCGCCTACGAGCTGGCTTTCCAGACGGACCCGACATCCGCCTTTGGCGGCATCATTGCCTTCAACCGTGAGCTGGATGCCGAGACCGCACAGGAAATCATCAACCGTCAGTTCTCCGAAGTAATCATCGCGCCGACAGTCTCGGCAGAAGCCCTGAAGGTTCTGGCCGCCAAGCAGAATGTCCGCGTGCTCAGCTGCGGCCAGTGGCAGCCAGAGCGTCTGGCCGGTCTGGACTACAAGCGCGTCAACGGCGGCCTGCTGGTGCAGGATCGCGACATCCACCAGATCAGCGCAGCAGATCTCAAGGTGGTCACCAGGCGTCAACCCAGTGCACAGGAGATCGCCGATCTGCTGTTCGCCTGGAAGGTCGCCATGTTCGTGAAATCCAATGCCATCGTGTACTGCAAGAATAACCAGACCATCGGCATTGGCGCCGGCCAGATGAGCCGCGTCTACAGCGCTCGGATTGCTGGCATCAAGGCGGCTGACGAGAACCTGGAAGTGAAAGGCTCCGTGATGGCATCCGATGCTTTCTTCCCGTTCCGCGACGGCATCGACGCGGCGGCCAAGGCAGGCATCAGCGCCGTGATTCAACCGGGTGGCTCCATGCGGGACGAAGAAGTCATCGCAGCAGCCGACGAGGCGGGCATGGCCATGGTGTTTACCGGTGTGCGCCACTTCCGTCATTAACAGCCGTCACTGCAGGTCGCTATTAGGAACGCTTCATGAACGTACTGATTATTGGAAACGGCGGTCGCGAACATGCTCTGGCGTGGCGCCTGAGACAATCCCCGCAGGCCGGTAAGATCTTCGTCGCTCCGGGCAATGCCGGCACGCACCTGGAAGCAGGTGTCGAGAACGTCGCCATCGACACCCTGGATTTCCCGGCACTGGTGAAGTTCGCGCAGCAGAACGACATCGGGCTGACGATCGTCGGCCCCGAGGCGCCCCTGGTGGCAGGCGTTGTGGATTACTTCGCCAATCATGGACTGCGCTGCTTCGGGCCATCCCGCAACGCGGCTCAATTGGAAGGCTCCAAGGCCTTCACCAAAGATTTCCTCGCCCGCCACGGTGTGCCCACCGCCGCCTACCGCAACTTCACCGAGATCGCGCCGGCCGTCGCCTATGTCCGCGAACAGGGCGCTCCCATCGTCATCAAGGCTGATGGACTCGCGGCGGGCAAGGGCGTGATCATTGCCCAGACCGTGGAGGAGGCCATTGCCACTATCGAGGACATGCTCGCTGGCAACAAGTTCGGCAACGCCGGACACCGCGTCGTCATCGAACAATTCCTGACCGGCGAAGAAGCCAGCTTCATCGTCATGGTCGATGGCGTCCATGTGCTGCCATTTGCCACCTCGCAGGATCACAAGGCACGCGATGATGGCGACCGTGGTCCGAATACCGGTGGCATGGGTGCCTACTCCCCCGCCCCCGTAGTGACCGACGCGGTGCATGCCAAAGTGATGCGGCAAGTGATCATGCCCACCGTCAACGGCATGCGCGCGGACGGCAATCCTTACGTCGGCTTCCTGTATGCGGGTTTGATGATCTCCGAGAATGGCGACATCAATGTCATCGAATACAACTGCCGCTTCGGCGACCCGGAGGCGCAACCCGTGATGATGCGCCTGCAGTCCGACCTGATCACCCTGTGCAATGCCGCCCTGGATGGCCAGCTGAATACCGTCACCGCGCAGTGGGACCCGCGCCCGGCGGTAGGTGTAGTGATGGCCAGCGGTGGCTACCCGGATTCCTATGCCAAAGGCGATGTCATCAGTGGGTTGGAAACCAATACCTCCAGCGACCGCAAAGTCTTTCATGCGGGCACTGCCATGCGCGGCAATGACGTGGTCAGCAACGGTGGCCGCGTGTTGTGTGCTACGGCACTGGGCAACACCGTCACCGAAGCGCAGCAGGCTGCCTACGCGCTGGCAGACGGAGTACACTGGAACAAAGTCTACTACCGACGCGATATCGCCTATCGCGCTATTGCCCGAGAGAAGGCCCGAGAGAAGGTGAGATAACATGCGCCAGCAAGCATCCTCCGCCAGCACTGCCCTGAACGGTCTCGACCAGCTGATCGTGCAGTTTGACCAGGCCCTGCGCACCTTGGTGCCCGGCGCCAGCACTGCACGACGCACAACGCCTGCACGCGGCAAACCGGAACACGAATTGACGCAAGAGCAGCGCCAGCACGCGGCCGCTCTCATGCGCATCAACCACACCGGAGAAGTGTGCGCCCAGGCGCTGTATCAAGGCCAGGCACTGACCGCCAAACTACCCGATATCCGCACAGCCATGGAGCATGCCGCTCAGGAGGAAGTCGATCATCTCGCCTGGTGCGAACAGCGCCTGCGGGAGCTGGACAGCCGCACGAGCTATCTCAATCCTCTCTGGTATGGTCTGTCATTCGGACTGGGGGCAGCAGCAGGACTGGCGGGCGACAAGTGGAGCCTGGGTTTTGTAGCAGAGACCGAGCAGCAGGTATGCGAACATCTGCGTGAGCATCTGGAAAAACTGCCACGCGAAGACGAGAAGAGCCATGCCGTTCTCAATCAGATGCTGGTTGACGAGAAGAGCCACGGCGAAACCGCCAGACTGGCCGGCGGTGCTGATCTGCCAATGCCCATCAAGCTGGGCATGACGCTGATGTCAGTCGTGATGAAGAAAACGGTTTATCGGGTTTAAGAAACCGAATCACTCCGCCACGATTTCAAAATCGTGGGTCACCTGCACCCCGCCTTTGACCATCATGATGGTCGCCGAGCAGTACTTCTCAGCCGAGAGTGCCACCGCCTTTTCGACCTGTTTGGCGCTCAGATCCTTGCCGCTGACGCGGAAATGCATGTGAATTTTTTCGAACACGGCAGGGACGGCATCCGCACGCTCAGCGCTCAAATCACACTCACAACTGCTGACGTTCTGACGCGCTTTTTGCAGGATGGTGACCACGTCATAGGAGGAGCAACCACCCGCGCCAACCAGCAGCAACTCCATCGGGCGCATGCCGATGTTCTCACCACCACTCGATTCCGGCCCTTCCATCAGCACCGCATGACCACTGCCAGA
>JACCDW010339098.1_pt1 | contig 11852 bp, 10 predicted proteins | sample 7449781 | NCBI WGS metagenome assembly JACCDW01 (sample SAMN15323449, study PRJNA562643) | freshwater metagenome | isolation source: river surface water | place: USA:Blue River Watershed | collected 2017-08-18
ATCTTGCAACCCGTGAGGTTTACCTATGCCTAATTTGTCACCAAATTAGCGGTGGGCTCTTACCCCTCCTTTTCACCCTTACCCCGAAAGGCGGTAATTTTCTGTGGCACTAGCTGTAGAACCTTGCAGCTCCCCTTCCTGTTAAGAAGCACGGCGCTCTTTGTTGTTCGGACTTTCCTCTTTTAAAAAGCGATAAGATGGTTTATTTTCTCAAGACAAAGCTACAACTATTTTTTTAGCTCCCAATTCCCCTCAATGACTCCAAATAAACCAATTCCCCCCTGGGTAAAATATAGGGATGAAATTAAAAGCTTAGCATCCAATAATTTTAATCCCGAAACATGATCGTTCAATAAATTTACTGTTGATTCAGGAGACCAAACGAAAGATTGCATTCCCTTCTCAATTCTCCTTTTTGAAAGCCCACGCAAATAAAAGGGCATCCCCTCGAGCTCCATGGATGACCATGAAGCGGCTAATCGACCGTCTTTCAACAACAATGGCCTCAAGCGAATCAGCACTGCTGACCTAGCTCCCGATAAACCAAGTAGCTTTACGTGAACTGTTGATGAATCCGCAACGATTATTACTTGTTCTTCCTTTATTTTCAACGAACTAGCCAATATTTTCGTTAGGCGTTGATAGGAAAAATCTACGCGAAAAGGCAACTGTTTTCCATTCGAATGAAGCTCTACCCATCGATTCGGGGAAGGATTTTCCGGCTTATCGCCAATCGTTAACGCGGTACGAACAAGTAAATTCCCATGCAAATGATTTGCCGCTAAGGTAATATCCTTCATATCGATATCTGCTGACTCCAAAGCAACATTACCCCAATCACTCGGATAATTCATCGGAATACGATTTATCACATGATTCAAATTAGCAGGTTGAAGAAATTTACTGAACTGATCCCCTATTTTGGTTTGAATGTCTGGTAAGCTCTTTTGAATCAAGGGATCTACAATACCTTGAACAGCGATCGGGAAACCTAAGACTCGCATTTCCGGTTTGGCCAACCAAGAATACCGTAATCGAACATCATCCACTTGATGATGATTAATATCTTTCCACAACCATTTTAATTCCAATTGAAGATTCGCTTTGGCCTGAATCAACCCCGTATTTATCCCCGCAATATTGGGTTTTGCTACAACTTGCACCGGTAAATCCAATTGCAAATAGTCCGCTTTCCCCATTTTTATTTGCGGTTTATTCAACAAATCCAATTTGAGCGGAAAATCAAGTCCAGGCTGTTTCTCTGAATTATAGAGTGTACCCCCTTTTTGAATCCCCAAAAGCGAAAACAAGCTATCATAGGACACTTTAAAATCAATTCGGATTGTCTTCGATTGAATTTGAGGCGATTGTTTCTGAAAGGACGCGATCGTTCCTTGCAACGGCTCAATGCGCTTACAAGCAAAAAACAACAAACTCGCCAAAATGATAATGTAGTACCGCATAAAAAGAAAAGCCTCAATCTTGCCAAAGCATAATTGAGGCTTTAAAAATTAAAAAACTTATTTTAAGTCAATAAACCTCCATCCACTTGGATCGTTTGACCTGTCACGTAAGAAGACAAATCAGATCCTAAAAACAAACAAACATTGGCTACCTCTGCTGCTTCACCACCCCGTTTTAATGGAATCGATTTCTTCCATTCCTCCACAGTAGCCTCATTTAACTCCCCTGTCATTTCCGTCTCAATAAAACCTGGAGCAATCGCATTGCAACGAATATTACGAGATCCTAATTCGAGTGCCACCGATTTAGTAAAACCAATAATTCCCGCTTTAGAAGCCGCATAATTCGCTTGACCTGCATTTCCTTTAACCCCGACAATCGAAGTCATATTAACGATTGATCCTGCCTTAGCTTTCATCATGGGCTTAATCACCGCCTTGGTCAAATTAAACACTGATTTCAAGTTTACACGAATCACCTCATCCCATTGCTCCTCTGTCATGCGCATCAATAGACCATCACGTGTAATTCCAGCATTGTTAATTAGCACATCAATCTGTCCAAAATCCGCGATGACCGAATTAACCAATTCCTCAGCAGCATCAAACATCGATGCATCCGAACGGTAACCCTTCGCTTTCACACCATGAGCCTCTAATTCTTTCACTAAAGCCTCACCCTTTTCCACCGATGATAAATACGTAAAAGCTACATTCGCACCCGCCTGTGCAAATTGATTGGCAATTGCCCGACCAATACCGCGTGATGCCCCCGTGACTAAAACGACTTTTCCTTGTACTAATTGCATGTAATAAATAGTTTTTTGGTTGTATTATTTCTTCTTTCTTGTCAATGTTAAAACCTCGCTCTCCGCCACAAAATCTGCTTCGATATACTCACCTTCAGCCAACTCCCCTTTCAAAATCTCCTCAGCCAATGGATCTTCTAAATATTTTTGAATCGCACGATTTAAAGGACGAGCCCCATATTGCGGATCGTAACCTTTGTCGGCAATAAAATCTTTCGCCTTCTCCGTTAAATCCACAGCAAAGCCTAAGGTACTTAAACGTGTCATCAATTTAACCAACATCAAATCGATAATCTTATGTAAATCCGTTCGCTCTAACGAATTAAACACGATAATATCATCCAAACGATTGATGAATTCCGGCGCAAACGCTTTCTTCAATGCATTTTGAATGGTCGTTTTCGCCTGCTCTTCCATATTGTCGACACGTGATTTTGTCGAAAAGCCAATCCCAGATCCAAAATCCTTCAAATCGCGAGCACCAATATTGGAAGTCATAATGATAATCGTATTACGGAAATCTACCCGACGGCCTAAACCATCCGTTAAGATACCGTCATCCAACACCTGTAACAACAAATTAAAGACGTCAGGATGCGCTTTTTCAATCTCATCCAACAAGACAACGGAATAGGGTTTCCGACGAACTTTCTCGGTCAATTGGCCACCTTCTTCATAACCTACATATCCCGGAGGCGCTCCCACTAAACGAGAAACGCTAAACTTCTCCATGTACTCACTCATATCGATTCGTACCAAAGAATCCTCCTTATCGAATAAATAGGTAGCTAGCACCTTCGCCATCTCAGTTTTACCTACACCTGTTGGGCCTAAGAAGATAAACGAACCAATCGGTTTATTCGGGTCTTTTAAACCTACACGTGTCCGCTGAATCGCCTTCACTAATTTCTTAACTGCGTCTCCCTGTCCAATCACATGTTTGGTCAATTGCTCCTCCATTTGTAGCAATTTCTCACCTTCTTTGGCAGCTACCCGATTCACCGGAATACCCGTCATCTGCGCTATCACTTCGGCCACATGTTCCTCTGTTACCGTGAATTTTTGCTTCTTAGATTCCTCTTCCCAATTGGTCTTCGCAATTTCTAACTGATCAATTAACTTCTTCTCCCGATCACGTAACTGCGCCGCTTCTTCATATTTCTGCGACTTTACCACTTGATTCTTCTCCTTCTTCACAATCTCAATCTGATTCTCCAAAGCCACAATATCCGCAGGAACCTGAATATTCGAAATGTGCACTCGAGCGCCCACCTCATCCATCACATCAATCGCCTTATCTGGCAAGAAACGATCTGAAATATAGCGATCAGATAACTTAACAGCTGAATGGATAGAATCATCCGTATAAATCACATGATGATGCTCTTCGTATTTATCCTTGATGTTATTTAAAATCTCAATCGTTTCCTCAACCGTAGTGGCATCCACCATGACTGTTTGGAAACGACGGGCTAATGCACCATCTTTTTCGATGTATTGACGATATTCATCCAAGGTAGTCGCTCCGATAACCTGAATATCTCCACGCGCCAAGGCTGGCTTAAACATATTCGAGGCATCCAATGAACCGGATGCTCCACCCGCACCTACAATCGTATGCAATTCATCGATGAATAAAATCACATCCGTCGATTTCTCCAATTCATTCATCACCGCCTTCATACGCTCCTCAAACTGACCGCGGTATTTGGTACCCGCCACCAAAGAAGCAATATCCAAGGTAACCACACGCTTACCAAAAAGTACACGCGAAACTTTCTTTTGAATGATACGCAAAGCTAAGCCTTCCGCGATAGCCGTTTTACCCACACCTGGTTCCCCGATTAAAATCGGATTATTCTTTTTACGACGAGAAAGGATCTGTGCAACACGCTCAATCTCCTTTTCACGACCGACAATAGGATCTAACTTACCCTGTTCCGCGATTTTAGTTAAATCCCGGCCGAAGTTATCCAAAACAGGGGTTTTGCTTTTCTCACCGGCTTTCGCAGTCGAAGAACTACTCGAACCACTTCCGCCACCCGCATTTCCACCTCCAAATAATCGATTATCATCATCTGAATCATCCGTATCCGAAGAAGCTTTTGGGGAATTCTCTTGCGAATTGCTCGATTGAAATTCCACCATTTCCTTAATCAAATCGTAATGAACCTGATACTTTTCTAAAATCTGCGTAGCAACATTATCCTCGTCGCGCAAAATGGCCATGAGCAAATGTTCGGTGCCAACTAAATTTGTCTTGAAATACTTTGCCTCCAAATACGTCAAACGAAGAACTTTCTCCGCCTGCTTCGTCAATGGAATGTTCAACATACTTTGCTTATCGAAGCTAGACCGACTGGTCGATGCCGTCGAATGCTCAATACTTTGGCGCAACTGATCCAATGAAACTCCTGATTTGAGTAACAAATCGATCCCTGGACCTTCCCCATCTCGGATAATACCCAACATCAAATGCTCGGTACCAATATAATCATGCCCCAATCGCAATGCCTCTTCACGAGCCAATGCAATTACTTCCTTCACCTTATTCGAAAACTTAGCCTCCATATTTCCCTAATTAATATTATTCAAAACGCACCTAAGCCTTTATTTGTTCAAACTCTTACTTAAAATTTCACGCGATTCAATTCCGTAATTCATAATTAAATCTAAAACGGACAAATTAGCTACAAATTCCGTGCCAAAACATTGTCGGTAAGGCACAGACTTGTAAATATTTCGTTCACTAAATTCAGATTTAGAATCAATTACATTCCAATACGAACCATCACATCCCGCTTGAAACGAATCTGTGAAAGAAAACTGGGGCTTTTTTTGCAAAAAGCGTGCAATTGTATTCAAAAATTGAATATTTAAATCTACTAAAAATTTACTTTTTTTCGCAAATATCTGTTCGATAAATGGATCCACATGTTCAAAAAATGGAGCCTTTCCGTAGGCAGCTTGAATTGCTCCTCGATGCCGACGAATCCAATCTTGTGAATAATCAATTTGAACGTCTTTCATCAATTGTTTGACAGAACTCGAATGAATGACAGGCACGGATAGCAATTCCTTCCCATTAGCACCCAAAATATAGCTCCGGTTACGATAGGTTTGTTTGGGGAAATTTTCATAAACCTCAAAGGATACACTTGTCTCCGAAAAGATCAACGCGCAATATTCTAAAGAAGGTAAGTAATGAATATCAATGTGCATTCAAAAATAAAGTGGATATTTGCAAAAATAGCAGATAACAGCGATTAACCCGACACATTAGTAATGATGTTTTTATATAAGTTTTTAGGCAAACTACCTCTCTTCGTTTTGTACACGCTCGCCACGGGTGTAAAGTGGGTGTTTTATTTTATTCTTGCCTACCGAAAAAAGGTAATTATCAAAAACATTTCCCAGTCGTTTCCGCAACTGAATTCACAGCAAATCAAAGACTTAACCTATCAATTCTACGGATATTTAACGGATCAACTCGTCGAATTTTTTTACGGAGTTTCCATTTCGAAAGAGGAAATGCTTGCCCGTGTGGAAATGGTTAATGAGCATTATATTTCGGATTACCTCCAACAAGGCACACCGGTTGTTTTGGTAGCAGGACATCAAGGGAATTGGGAATGGGCAATTCACCGTCTCGCATTATCCAATAATTTATACGACGTAGTTTATCAAAAATTAAACAATCCTGCCTTCAATGAATTCACTATGCAAGTGAGAAGCAGGTTTCCAGGCGTAACATTACTCGAAAAACGGGAATCCATCGTTGCAACGCGTGATCGGAAGCACATAGCACGAGGTATTTGTTTAGCTGCGGACCAAGCACCCCAAAAGCCAGAATCAGCCTATTGGACAACTTTTCTAAATCAGGATACCGCTTTTTTTACAGGCATGGAGCGATTTGCTAGGGATTATAATTATCCAGTCGTATTTGTAGAACTTATTCGCAAAGAACGCGGTAAATACATTATGAGCTTTGAACCTGTCGCTAATCCAGATTATACGGATCTTCCAAAAGGCGAAATCATTGAACGATTTGCTCGCCGATTAGAAAAATCAATTATTCAATACCCTGAGCAGTATTTGTGGTCACACAAACGTTGGAAACATACAAAACCCGAAAATATTTTCTTAAAGTGGTAATTAGTTGAAATCACGAACATCACCGGCTCCCTCACGAATTACCTCAAACTCATCCTCATTGATTTCAATAACTGAAGAGGGTAAATAGCCTCCAAATCCGCCATCCAAAACCAAATCAACCTGGTTTTCATAGCGATCAAAGATTAAACTTGGGTCAGTATATTCTTCCACGGCTAAATCCGTTTGAAGCAACGTAGTTGTTAACAAAGGATGTCCTAATTGACGAACTATTTCCAAAACGATTTCACTGTCTGGGATACGAATCCCTACCGTCTTTTTACCTTGAACTAATACCGAGGGAACCTTCGAGCTTGCCGGCAAAACGAATGTATAAGGACCTGGCAAATAACGCTTTAAGGTTTTGAAGGCGAAATCGCTCACCTTGGCAAAGTTCGAAATCGAACTTAAGTCGGCACAGATAAAACTGAATCGGTTTTTAGTAGGCTTAATCTGTTTAATCTCGCAAATCCGATTAACGGCTTGTTGACTCTGAATCGAACAGCCCATCGCATACATGGTATCCGTCGGGTAAATGATAACCCCACCCTTTTCCAACACCCGAACAACGTAATCAATCAACTCCTGTGCGTTGTTTCGTTCATATACCTTACGTATTTCAGCTGCCATCTTAGAAATTTAAAAAGAAATCAGAGCCACTTTGCTCTTCTTCCGACTCTTCAATTTTTACTTGATCAATACTGGCATTAATTTCAAAACCGACAATTAAAATGAGTGCGACAAAATAAAGCCAGACCATTAATGCAATCAAAGATCCTATGGATCCGTAAACCTTGTGGTAAGAGGCAAAATTGACCAAATAATAAGAAAATAAGTTGGAGATAAGAATGGTCAATACCGAAGCTGTTATACATCCGGCATTAAAAAACTTCCAACGTTTATGGATTGCAGGTGCATAATAATAGATCAATGAAATGGTAAAAAAGAAGACCGAAAATATCACAAAATAGGTCAAGGCCTTTGTTAAATAAAAGGTAAAATTATACTCCAGAATCCCTTCTTTAGCGAGGTATTTTACCACAATATTCCCTAAAATGAAGACTAAAAAGGAGGTAATTAATACGAAGGTCAACAACACATTCAGTCCGATAGCCACTAAACGCTCCTTGATAAAACCCCGATTCTCACTTGTTTTGTAGGTAAGATTAAAGGAGCGCATCAAAGCCATAATCCCACTCGTACTCGCATACAAGGCAAAAAGAAAACCAAAAGACAAAACCCCTCCCCGCTTTTTGGTAATAATCTCTGTAATGAGTTCCGTCACATCACTTTGGAGATTTTTCGGAACAGTCGCTTTGATAAAACTAATCGTCTTTAAATCTAAATGATCAATAGGCAAGTAGGGCAATAAAGAGAATAAGAAAAGAATCGTAGGAAAAACGGCTAATGTAAAATTATAAGCCACTGCAGCTGCCCGCACATCAATATCAAACTGGAATACCTTTTGGTATAAAATAGATATGATACGAACTAAGACATAATGCTCTTCGTATTCTCGCCATATCTGCTTTATTTCATTCAGTAAATTTCTTCTCATTTCGAATAATATGGCTGCAAAGCGTTTAGGATAAATTCGGGAGCCTTAATTACCTTCTTCGATTCCAAATCAATGAATACCAGGGTCGTTTTCCCCTCATTGATTAAAAGGCCCTGTTCATTCTTAATTTGATAAGCGAATTCAATCTTCGCAGAAGGCATTCTCTCTACCTGACACAAAACCGTCAATTCATCATCATACAATCCTGGCGCGATAAACTTCGTATAATGCTCAGCCACGGGTAAACCAATTCCATTATCCTCCAATGACTTATAACTTACGCCTAAACTACGCAGCGTTTCCACCCGAGCAATCTCATACAAACGCGCATAATTCCCATAATAGACATAGCCCATCTGATCCGTATCCGCATAACAAACTCGATATTTAACCGCGTGTGAATACATATTAGTTAATTTTACGAGCATCCAATGCCGCCTGAAACTTGGCAGCATTCTGCATGTGTTCCTCGTAACTTACAGCAAAATTATGCGTACCCGAAAAATCTTCTTTCGCGCAGAAATACAAAAAGTCATGCTTCTCCAAATTCAAAACTTTATCCAAAACCTCAACGGGAGGAATTGAAATAGGCCCTGGCGGCAAACCAACATTCTTATACGTATTGTACGGTGAATTAATAGCCGTGTATTTACCCGTGACCCGACGAATACTAAAATCTTTCCAAGCAAAAATCACCGTTGGGTCAGCCTGCAATCGCATCCCCGTTTTAAATCGATTCCAATAAACCCCCGCAATTCTCGCCTGCTCACCTGAATTCTTACTCTCACCATAAACAATCGATGCCAAAATACCCGCTTGGACCGGAGTTAATCCCAAGGCCTTGGCTTGATTAACTCGCTTCGAATTCCAAAAACGCCTATTGGCCTTCAACATCTTTTTCATGAAATCATCAAAAGTTGACGTCCACAACACCTCATAGGTATCCGGAATAAATAAACAAGGGACCGTTTCCGGTGTAAATCCGTATTGCTGCGTTATCTCAGCTGAATCCATCATCTTGTAGATATAAACCGAATCAAAGGCCATCACCTTACCCAATTTACCGGCAATATCCTCTTTCAATCGAAAATTATTAATTGTGATACGCAATGCGTCTTGTCGGCCATTACGCATCTTTCGTAACAACTCCCAATTTCCCGACTCGGGACCTACGACATAGCGTCCAGGCTTAACCTTTTCGGCCACACCCAAGACTTTTGCTAAAAAGCGAAAGCTCAATTGATCTCTGACCAAATCATGCTTTTGTAAGGTATCCAAAACTTGATTAAAATTGGCCCCCTTAGGAATTAAAATGGCAAAAGAATCCCCCTTCACGTTAAAATTGGGCGTTTTAAATACCTGCCATACATAGTAAGAAAACATGGCCGAAACCAATGAAAATACCAATATGAAAATCTTAATTTTTTTATTCGAAACCATGTTATTCTATTTTAAAACCGATTGAAAAACGCGACGCCAAGGCTTGTAAATCCGCAACTACCGGATCAAGCAAATCGATGCCATCTCGTTTACGAATCACTTCCAACTCACGTTCCGGATCCCCCGGAATAATCACTTGCTTCCCATCAACTGCATCCGCACTACGGAAACGCTTGATCCATTTGTCCATGTCCGACTTAAATACCTCCGCAGAACGAAATGCATCAATTCGCATGGCACCTAGAAAATGCCCTGTCCCATTCCCAACGGTCTCTCCTGCGGACATAAATCCAGCCGTCGCAAATGGAGGCACCCATGGACCAAAATTGGCTCCAGACAGTACGCCGGACAAAATATCAACAATCGCTCCCAAGGCATAACCTTTATGAGAGCCATGCTCACGATCACCACCTAAGGGCAATAATGCTCCCCCATTTTTAATCGCAAACGCATCCTGACAAGGATTTCCATCTTTATCTTGAACCCAACCTGCTGGGGTATCCAAACCTTTTCGTTGTAAAATCTCCAACTTACCATAAGCCACCGCCGTTGAGGCAAAATCAGCCAAAAAAGCAGGTTCATTTAGCGCTGGAATACCAACGGCAATGGGATTAGTTCCCAATAATTTTTCGCGTGAAAATGTAGGAGTTACCAAAGGTGCCGCATGTGTCATGGCCCAACCAATCATATCCTTCTCCACAGCCTTCATCGCATGATAACCCGCTATACCAAAATGATTAGAATTCTGAACAGCTACCCAACCAGTCCCCGCCACAGCAGCTTTTTGTGTAGCGATCTCCATCGCTTTAGGAGCCACAACAAGACCTAAACCCCGATCTCCATCTACCAAGGCTGTAGAAGGACTTTCATGCAGAATACGAACCTGAGGATTGGGATTTAGGCGGCCATGATCATACAAACGCACATATCCGGCCAATCTCGCCACTCCATGAGAATCAATTCCTCGAGCATCCGCAGATACAAGAACATGAGCTGCCAATGCGGCATCCTCCGCAGGACAACCTATTGCCTCAAATACGGAACTAACAAAATCAGATAAGCGTTGATAGTCTGCCTTCATTAATAAAATTTAACAACAAAGATAAAAATAAGAATTGGGAAAAATTCATCAAATTTGCGCTAAAATCATCAACAAATGGAAATCACTAATCTCGTAAATTCAATTTGGTTCTGGATCATTCTAGTATTGCTAGCTGTCGTCATTCGCGATGTGTTTATTCAGAAAAGCCATACAATCACGCACAATTTTCCCATCGTCGGCCACATTCGGTATTGGTTGGAACAAATTGGACCTGAACTAAGGCAGTACATCGTAGCAAACAACCGGGAGGAATTACCTTTTAATCGTCAAGAACGTTCTTGGATTTATGCCTCTTCCAAAAATGAGAACAACCTGCAAGGTTTTGGAACCGATCAAGATTTCAATACACCTGGTTATATTTTTATCAAAAACGCGATGATGGGCTACAACCCACCGGCTGATCATCTAAGCAAAAAAAATCCCGGGGTCATTCCTGCCACAAAAGTCATTGGCTTATACCATAAACGCAGACGACCTTTTCGTCCTTATTCCGTAATCAATATTTCAGGTATGAGCTACGGCTCACTTTCGGCCAAAGCTGTCGAAGCATTAAACAAGGGCGCTAAAATTGCCGGCTGTTACCACAATACCGGTGAAGGTTCACTTTCTCCTTATCACCAGTTTGGAGCTGATGTGGTTTTGAATATCGGGACAGCCTATTTTGGTGTTCGGGAATTGGATGGAACCTTCTCCATGCAAAAGCTGAAACAGAAAGTTGAGGAAACCCCCCAACTCCGTGCGATCGAACTTAAACTTTCGCAAGGGGCAAAACCTGGAAAAGGCGGAATGTTGCCCGCATCAAAAATCAATCAAGAAATTGCTGCCATCCGGAATATTCCATTGGGTAAAGATGCGATGTCGCCAGCTTTTCATTCTCAGTTTAAAACCGTGCCTGAAATGGTTGATTTTATCGAAGCCATGGCCGAGGAAACTGGCATACCCGTAGGAATTAAATCAGCCATCGGTAAACTCGAACAATGGGAAGAACTTGCCGCACACATGGTTAAAACGGGTAAAGGCCCCGATTTTATCACCATTGATGGAGGTGAAGGTGGAACCGGAGCTGCTCCACATGCATTCGCCGATCACGTATCCATGCCATTCAGTTTCGCCTTTGCCAAAATTTATCAAATCTTTCAGCGCCATGAACTGACAGATAAAATCTTCTTTATCGCCTCTGGAAAACTAGGATTCCCTGAAAAAGCCCTCATGGCCTTTGCCATGGGTGCCGATTCGATTAATGTGGCTCGTGAAGCCATGATGTCAATTGGTTGCATTCAGGCCCAAAAATGCCATACAAATCATTGCCCTACCGGTATTGCCACGTC
>JACCDW011070348.1_pt1 | contig 11852 bp, 13 predicted proteins | sample 7449781 | NCBI WGS metagenome assembly JACCDW01 (sample SAMN15323449, study PRJNA562643) | freshwater metagenome | isolation source: river surface water | place: USA:Blue River Watershed | collected 2017-08-18
TCTGCCAATAACCGCGCATCACGATCGGTCCTTTGATTAGAACTTCTCCGTCATCTGCAATTCGAATTGAGGTGCCCGGAATTGGCTTACCAACTGAACCAACTTTCTGTGCTTGAGTTAAATTCAAAGTTGCACCAGCAGTGGTCTCGGTGAGTCCGTAACCTTCGAGGATTCGAATTCCGGCGCCACGGAAGAAATGGCCAAGGCGTGAGCCAAGCGCTGCGCCACCGCTAATGGCCGCTTCAACATTTCCACCTAAAACATGGCGAATCTTTTTGTAGACCAGGGCATCAAAGATCGCATGCTGTGCCTGCAAGCCAATCGGAATCCGTCCCTCATCTTTTGCCTGGCTATATTTAATTGCAACTGCTGCTGCCTTGCGGAAGATATTTCCTTTACCTGCAGCATCAGCCTTTGCCTCAGCGCCGTTATATACCTTCTCGAAAATACGAGGCACAGCCAAGACGAAAGTCGGCTTAAAGCTTCCAATATCTTGCATTAAACGGTTTTGAACATCTGCGCAGTGAGCCATATGCAGCCCTGCATAGATCGCACCAATTTGAACCATGCGACCGAATACGTGAGCAACCGGTAAGAAGAGGAGAGTTGATCCACCCGGCTTTAAGAAGAGATCGGCTGCGCCATTTACAACATTTCCGCACTCAGAGAGGAAGTTGCCATGTGTTAATTGAACACCTTTTGGTTTTCCTGTTGTGCCTGAGGTGTAGATCAAAGTTGCGAGAGTATCTGGGGTTACGGCGTTTCGACGACGCTCCACCTCTTCATCTGGAATATGGCTACCGGTGCTTCGTAAAGTTCCGATCGCATCGTCGGTAATTGTCCAGACATGCTTGGTATGTGCTGGCAAGACTGTCTGTGCAAGATCTCTATGTGTTGGAGTTTCAACTACCAATCCAGTTGCACCTGAATCATTTAGGATCCAATCAATCTGCTCTGCAGATGAGGTCTCATAAATCGGAACGCTGATTGCACCGGCATACCAAATTGCAAAATCTAAAACAGTCCACTCGTATCTAGTACGAGCCATGATGCCAACGCGATCACCGAATTGAATTCCGGCAGCGATTAAACCTTTAGCGGTTTCGCGAACTTCAGTTTCAAATTCGCGTGCGGTTACGGGAGCCCAACCATCACCAACTGGTCGGGAGAGAATGACACGAGATGGTTCGAACCAAGCACGGTCAGCAATTAATTTGGAGAGATTTCCTTCAGTTGCATTTGGCACTAGTGCCGGAATAGTGACTTCGTTCATGGGGCGAACGCTAGCGGGCTACTGGCGGGAAAGATAGGCTCTGCGCCATGACTAGTTCAAAAATCACAATCGAAGCTAGCGCCGATGAGGTGCGTAAAGTCCTTTATGACATCGCCGCATACCCAAGCTGGTCTAAGACCATCAAGGCGGCCAATGTTGAAAGTAGCGATGACAAAGGCAGACCGCTTCGAATCCAACTGACCATTGAGGCGGGGATGCTTCGCGATAAGCCAACTCTTGATTACGACTGGAGCGGTGCGCCAGAGAAGGTCTCTTTCTCGCTGGTGGATGCAGATCTTCTTACACAGATGGATGGTGTTTACACAGTTAAGGCGTTGGGCGATGAAACTGAAGTTACCTACGAATTGAGTACCGGTGTCAGCATGCCAGTTCCAAAACCAATGCTTGAGCAAGCGGAATTGAGTACCATCAAATTAGCGCTCGATGAGTTAAAAGCTCATATAGAAAATTAAACACCGTAATTGCTTATAAGAAGTTAACCAAATGCTAACTATAGGAATTGATGTCGGCGGCACCAAAGTATTGGGTGGCGTAGTTGATGAATCTGGCACGATCCTTGAGAAAGCAAGACGCGATACTCCAATCCAAGGTGGTCGCGAGCTAACTAAAACGATCGCCGAAGTTGCACTTGAGTTGATGCGAAACCATAAAGTTTCTGCAATCGGTGTCTCTGCTGCAGGTTTTGTCTCATCAGATCGTAAAACGATGTTAGCTACTCCAAACATTGCAGACTGGAATGGAGTTGATCTCCAAGATCAGTTAACTGAATTAATTGGTTTAAATGTAGTAATTGAGAATGATGCCAATGCTGCAGCTTGGGGTGAAGCGGTTTTTGGTGCCGGTCGCGGCGAGATGCAGATGTTGATGTTGACAGTTGGTACCGGTATCGGCGGCGGAATTGTGGTTGATGGAAGGTTACATCGTGGCGCTTTCGGAGTTGCTGCAGAGATTGGGCATATGCGCGTTGTACCTGAGGGCCATCTGTGTGGATGTGGCGCTCGTGGTTGTTTCGAACAATATGCATCCGGAAGTGGATTGATGCGCCATGTTCGCGAAGCGATTGCGGCCACCCCAGATTTAGCAAGAAACCTTTTATCTCTTGGCGATGGCACAATCGATGGGCTTAAAGGCCATCATGTAACGGAGGCTGCGCGCGCAGGCGATGTGGTTGCACTTGCAGCTTTCAACACGACCGCACAATGGTTAGGTGCAGGAATTGCCTCGCTTGCAGTGATTCTCGATCCAGCGGTTGTTGTAATTGGCGGTGGAGTAGTGGATGCAGGAGAGATCTTGTTGAAGCCAACTCGCGAGAATATGGAGCGGAAGATGCCGTTCTCAGGAAAACATCCATTTCCAAAAATTGTGCCTGCAACTTTGGGTAATGATGCGGGGCTAGTTGGCGTTGCAGATTTAGCTCGTAGTTAATTATTGATAATTATTCAAAAGTTATTCAAATGGGTATTTCAGCCCGATCTGATTTCTGATCTCATCGATACTCTCTAGAATTGAAATACTCTCTGAGATCGGTAGTAAATCACTCTCTTTCTTTCCTTGAATCAAAAGCTTTTCAAAGTAGATCGCCTGCTCACGAAGTCCATGGCCTTTGTAGCCATTTGCAAATTCAGTAACTCGTCCGTCGTTATAGATGATTCGAATATCTGTTGGGCGATAAAAACTGGTATCTAATTCAATTCGAGCTTTAGTTCCGACAATCGTGGCTTTGGTCGGGCTCTTGGCAGCCATATTGGTGGTAATCAGAGCATGTGCACCATTTGGGTATTCGAAGATAGCGCTAGTTTGTAGATCAACGCCATTCTTAACCACTCCTTTTGCAGTGATCTGCAATGGTTTACCTAAAACCATATAAGCAAAGGAGATTGGATAAATACCTAAATCAAGTAACGCACCACCTGCATAACTTGAATCGGTTAATCTCTTGATATGAAGTAATGATTGGCCATGATCAGCTTCGACTAATTGAATCTCACCTAATTCTGGTAGTAACTCTCTCACTTTTTGAATATGTGGCAGGTATCGAGTCCACATTGCTTCGACTAGTAATTGCTGGTTATTACTTGCTGCCGCTGCCATCGCCTTTGCTTGATCTGCATTTACTGCAAAAGGCTTCTCGCAGAGCACTGGCCGCTTGCCGTTAAGAGCCAAAATAGTGTTCTCCGCATGTACTTGGTGCGGTGTGGCTACATAAACTGCATCAACATCTGAAGCTATTAATTCTTCATAACTTCCAAATGCAGTGAGATCAGAATTTGAAATAGAGCTTTTGAATTTTTGTGCACCGTCTAATGTACGAGAGCCAACTGCAACAACAGTCATTTCGGTGTAATTTAGAAGATCTTCTGCGAATTCACGCGCGATACCGCCGGTACCGAGGATTCCCCATCTGATGCTCATGGCTAATGGTGGCATAATGGCGGCGTGGCAGAGATTCCAAGCAAACTTCCTTACGGAACTTTGCGCGCCTTTCTAACACCGATTTTATTATTGGCGTTTCGGCCGAAGGTGAAGGGGCTACGACATGTGCCGGCAACTGGTCCATGCATCTTGGCAAGTAACCATCTCTCCTTTAGCGATTCGATCTTCATGCCATTGGTAGTGCCAAGAAAAGTTACTTATTTAGCAAAGGCTGAATATTTCAATTCACCTGGGCTAAAGGGTTTCATTCAGAAATTAACTTTTATCGCACTTGGCCAAGTACCAGTTGATAGAAGCGGTGGTCGTCGTTCGGAAGCTGCCTTGCTCACTGGATTACAGATTCTCGCCGAAGGTGATTGTTTAGGTATTTACCCAGAGGGAACTCGATCACCAGATGGTCGCTTGTACAGAGGGCGAACCGGAATTGCACGATTGGCCATGGAATCTGGCGCACCGGTGATTCCAGTTGCGATGTTTAATACCAACGAGATTCAGCCAACTGGAAAATTGATGCCAAAGATCAAACGAGTTCGGATGGAATTTGGCGAACCAATGTACTTCACTGGAGATTCAACTAATTTAAATACTCTGCGCGATGTGACCGATGAGATCATGCGCAAGATTCAGGGCATGTCAGGCCAAGAGTATGTAGATATCTATGCTTCGAAACGTAAGAGCGAGATCGCAGAGGAAGATTAAAGCGCGTTTCTGGCTGTTAAAAATTTACAAGTTTGGCAATCAACCCCGCTTGCAGGCAGATCTCCTTCAAGCATCGTAATTAGATCCTCAACCAGTGCATTAAATCGGACCGTATCGCGGGGGACTGGAACATACTTCTGTCTTACTTTAAATCCATCGCTCTCTGCATGATCTGGATTCCAGACTAGAAGTCCCATCGAATCAACTCTTTGGCCATCACCGACAGCAGGATTTTCAAGCGAGAAGGCATAAGCCTCTAACTGTGGAGCGTAATGTGCTGCGCTGTCGCGATCAGAGTCGCTGACTTTGCAATCTATCAGCGCCAGCGAACCATCGGAATTCTCGCCTAAAACATCGTATTTTCCGTAGAAACGCCACCTAGTCTCTTCGCCATTTACTTTGATCTTCGCGCTATTTATAAATTGTCCCCATTTGGTGATCTTTCCATCGCCAAGTGTTGGATCAATATCGCGAAGTGTGGCTCCTTGAAAGAATTTCTCTTGTTGATCTGCAAGTGTCGATACCAATGGCATGACAGTTGGTGCTTGCACTTTAAACCAATAAAAGATCCAGAGACATCTGCGACAAGTAGAGAGCCCAAAAGTTAAATCTGAAGGCCTGATAGTTGAGCGAGTAGGTGTTGCTGGTTTGATCATGTCGTGGTTACCGCCTGTACGATGATTAAGATACCTAGAAGAATCATTACCCCTCCGCCACCAGAGCGAAGTTTCTCAAGTCTGCCACGGTCCGATGACAGCCAATCACGAGCTTGCCCAGCAAGAAGCCCCCAGCTGCTATCGCTAATCAAAGCGATTAGACAGAAGATCAACCCTAAGAACCAGAGCTGCCAAGTTACTTGGCCACGATCGCGGTCAATAAATTGCGGACATACTGCAGCGAAGAAGACGATTGCTTTTGGATTTAAAACTCCGACTACAAAACCTTCTCGCCAAGTTCTAAATGTCGATGGTGCGCCACCGGAGATATCGGTCATCGCATCTGCATGCACTGCACGCTTTCGAATTGAATCAAAACCTAGGTACATCAAATAAAGTCCGCCACCCCACTGCACTGCGATGTAGGCAATTTCGCTTCGCTGAAGTACCGGGCCGATTCCAAGCGCAGTTAAAGTTGCAAGGACAAAAGAACCACTGACATTTCCAGCGGCGGTGGCCACGGCGATCTTCTTACCCCAAGCGATGGCGCGGGCGACGATAAAGAGCACCGATGGGCCGGGGGCCAAGATGATCAGATAAGCGGCGATCACGTACTCAAGGAGCCGTGATGGGATGACCATTGGGGTATTTAAGCATTGGAACTCGCCACGCCATTGCTTGGATTGGGCTCAATTTGCCGCTTTCGACATATATCGGGTTAGATTACGTCCCGATATATCGATACGATATATCGGGAAAGAAACTAACAAGCAGAGTGAGGCCAGATGCGTAGCAAGGCAGAGACCTTGGAGTTCACCCTCCTTGGCCTACTTAGCCAATCGCCGCTTCACGGATATGAGATCCGTAAGCGCCTTAGCGCAATTTATGGACCCTTTAGAGCGCTCTCATTCTCAGTTCTATACCCGCAACTTCGCAGAATGTTAGAGGCGGGGTTGATCTCCGAACGGATCGATGAGAGCACTCGTAGATCAAGAATCATCTACAGCATTACCAAAACGGGGCAGAAGCGCTTTGCAAAGTTAAGCGATGCCGTCAATCCAAATTCATGGGATGACGATGGCTTCGAAGCGCGCTTTGCATTCTTTGGAGCTACCTCATCGAGCAATCGCATAAGAATTCTTGAGGGGCGTCATCGTCGCCTCAAGGAGAAGGCCGAATTGTTACGCGCTGAACTGGAGCGCGATGGCATGGGTCTAGATAAGTATCTGGAGGAGTGGCGTCGTCACTCTCTGGAATCAGCTGAGCGAGAGATCGCTTGGTTGGAAGAGTTGATCCGAATAGAGAGTAAATAGGAAAAATATATGACAATCAATACTGCTCCTGGTGACATTCGCGTCGCCATTGTAGGCGTTGGCAACTGTGCCAATTCTCTAGTTCAAGGCGTCGAGTACTACAAGAACGCAGCGGTAGATCAGGAGATTCCTGGTCTTATGCATGCGGTTGTTGGTGGCTACCACATCAATAATGTTAAGTTCGTCGCTGCATATGACGTCGATGCAAAGAAGGTCGGAATAGATTTAAGTGATGCTATTTGGGCATCCGAGAACAACACCATCAAGTTCTGCAATGTGCCGAAATCTGGTGTGACTGTAGAACGCGGCAAGACTCTTGATGGACTTGGTCGTTACTACAAAGAGACCATCGAAGAATCAAAAGCGCCAGATATCGATATCGTTGCCTCACTTAAGGCGCATAAAGTTGATGTCCTTATCTGCTACCTACCAGTTGGTTCAGAGGAAGCTGCAAAGTTTTATGCTCAGTGCGCAATTGACGCTGGCTGTGCTTTCGTAAATGCGCTTCCAGTCTTTATCGCATCCGATCCAGTTTGGGCCGATAAATTCACCAAGGCGGGCCTTCCAATCGTTGGCGATGACATCAAATCTCAGGTAGGCGCCACAATCACTCACCGCATCATGACCAAACTCTTCCAGGATCGTGGTGTGCATGTTGATCGTACCTATCAGTTAAATGTCGGTGGAAACATGGACTTTAAGAATATGTTGGAGCGCGATCGTCTTGAATCAAAGAAAATCTCTAAGACCAACGCGGTTACTTCACAGCTTGATTACGACTTAGGTGAGAAGAATGTTCATATCGGACCTTCTGATTACATTCCTTGGCTCGATGATCGCAAGTGGGCATATGTTCGTATGGAAGGTCGAGCATTCGGCGATGTCCCATTGAATTTGGAATATAAGTTGGAAGTTTGGGATTCACCAAACTCTGCCGGAGTAATCATCGATGCACTTCGCTGTGCAAAGTTGGGTCTAGATCGCAAGATTGGCGGACCACTACTTTCACCATCTTCATACTTCATGAAGACCCCTCCGACCCAGTACACAGATGAATCTGCTAAAGAGAAGACAGAGAGCTTCATCCAAGGAAAGTTAGAGCGTTAATTAAGTAGTTAAATAGAAATAACAAAAGCCCCGATAAATATCGGGGCTTTTGCTTTATCCCTCACGGAGAGTAGAGGGCTAAATCGTCACACTTTCATCGGTGCGACGAAGGTGCATATAGCCTGCAATGGTTAGTAGCAACATCAAGATGCCACCTGCCAGTGCAACTCCCGCTGCGATCTTTGCAATCTGACCTAACTGCCAGAATGCATATGAGTAGCCCAATAGTCCCTTTAAAGTCTCTCCCATGAACAATGATTGGCGCTGTCCCATTAGCCCTGCAGCTTCAGCAGCGAGTGCTGCATCGTTTGGATTTGCCTGAGCTTTCGCATTGGCAGCGAGTGCTGCTCCACTTACCTCAGAATAGGTTTTGCCAGCGGCAATGCCTTTTACGTGAGCTCCAATGTAATGATCGGCATAAGCCTTTGCCTGCTCGCCAGTGGTTAACTGCATACCTGCAAACTTCTCAATTACAACCTTGTCTTCAGCGGCCAAAGCTTCTAAAGATCCACTACCTGCCTCTGGAAACATAATTCTCTGGGCAGCTAGATTTTCGGTTACATTCTTGTCTGCGAATGAATATCCCCAGTTAAGTAGCGCCGCTGCTACAAATAGGAATACCGTCATACCAAGACCCATGGTGGTCACGATTTTGTCGAATGTCCGACGTTTCATGATTCTCTCCTAAATCAAATAATTACATTCGCGTTTTGCGAACAATTGAATTATTTACCGAGAACCTCGCAAAAAGCGCTCAAAAGTTGAGTGCTAGCACTTAGCGAAATGTGATTTAAGAGTCAGAATTAATCGATGTGGCGATTGCAGATGGGTTGTCCATCTGGACCAATTTCAAAATGTTGGCACGGCAGATGCAATCTCTCCCAAGCTTGATCGCCATAGTGGGTTCGGTATGCAAGTGCTAATAGCACTCGGATATTGGTGTCACCATCGCCCCTGATTCCGAAGGCTTTAGCTGCGCGACTAACTGTGTTCTCAATTACTTTCTCAGTATGTGCAGATTCTCGTGCGATAGCAGCATTTGATTTACCTTCGCAGAGAAGTTCCAGCACTAATCGCTCAAAGGGTGTGAGGTCTCGAATTTGGATAGTAATGTCGGAAGCCATGCTCTAACCTCGCTCTTTTAATATCTCCGTTTATCTACCGGAGCTCGTGTTAGGACTCCTATCATCTCACCGCTTTGGCCTCTAAGATGCTCGTCATGGCTGAGATTTTGACTATTTTAGAGAACCAAATCTTAAGCATCTCCTTTAATCGCCCTGAGAAGATGAATGCGCTTACGCGCAGCATGTATGGTCAATTGGCAGCGGAGTTAAAGAGCGCCGACCAGGACTTTGCAATCCGCGCGGTAATTTTGACTAGCGAGGGAGATCACTTCACCGCTGGCAATGACATCTCAGATTTCCTAGAGCATCCACCAACTTCCCAAGATTCAACCGTGGCTGCCTTTCTATCTTCAATCCATAATTTCTCAAAGCCCTTAATCGCAGCTGTAAAAGGAAATGCAATCGGTGTCGGAACAACGATGCTGCTGCATTGCGATCTGGTTGTGGCTTCAGAGAGCGCTAAATTTGCTCTGCCCTTTACCTCACTTGGTTTAGTTCCAGAAGCGGGCTCTTCTTACCTGTTGCCTCGCTTAGTCGGACACCAGCGTGCGGCAGAGCTTTTCCTAACTGGCGATTCGATAGATGCCACTTATGCAAATCAAATAGGTCTAGTTAATTATGTTTCAAACGATCCGTACGAAAAGGCTCATGAATTGGCAGCCAAGATCGCAAAGCAACCGCCGCAAGCAGTAATCAACACCAAGGCCCTAATGAAGGCAGAAACACATGACTCGGTAGCTGCAGTCATGAAGGCTGAATTTGAAATCTTTGCGTTAGCTCTGCAATCTGATGAAGCGCGAAGTGCATTTATGAATTTCATGAATCGCAAGAACCAAAGTTAATTGCTAACGAGAAGGAGATCGTAATGTCACTAGCGGGAAAGCGCGTATTCATCACGGGAGGATCTCGTGGAATAGGGCTAGAGATCGCAAAACGCATCGCAAAAGATGGTGCGATGATCGCAATCGCTGCGAAGACATCAGAGCCAAACCCAAAGCTACCTGGCACCATCTATACCGCTGCGCAGGAGATTGAGGCTGCCGGAGGCACTGCGCTTCCTTTGATAACCGATATTCGCGATGAAAATGCGATAGCAGCTTCTATGGAAGAGACCGTGGCAAAGTTCGGCGGCTTAGATATTTTGATCAACAATGCCTCGGCGATCAACTTAACCCGTACTGAAGAGACCCCTGCTAAGCGCTTTGATTTGATGTTTGACGTGAATGTTCGCGGTACATTTTTAACTTCGCAAGCTGCGATTCCACATCTGCGCAAGGGCAATAATCCTCATATCTTGACGCTCTCGCCACCACTAAATATGAAAGAGCGTTGGTTTAAAAATCACGTTGCTTACACGATGTCTAAGTACGGGATGAGCATGTGCGTGCTTGGTATGAGTGGTGAATTTAGGCGCGATGGGGTAGCAGTTAACGCGCTCTGGCCAGCGACTGCAATTAAGACAGCAGCGTTGCAGATGATTCCAGGTGTTGATACCAATTTCTGCCGTACTCCAGACATCATGGCAGATGCGGCGTATGTGATTCTAAATCGTGATTCGAAAACAACTACTGGAAATTTCTTTGTAGATGAAGAGGTGCTTCGTGAAAATGGAGTGATTGACTTTGAGCATTATTCGGTCATTCCTGGCACTAAAGAATTGATCAAGGATTTCTTCTTAGATTAAAGCTGGCAGTTCAAGCAAATCTCTATAAAGTTCAATTAGACTTTAATAATGCCCTTTGAGCTTGAATTAAATAGCATCAACCAGATCGCAGATATCGAACGTCGCGGAAAAGCGAGCGATCTCTTCTGGCCCTGGTGCGGAGCTAATGTATCGGTGCTGGCAATCTCTTACGGCGCCTACTTCCTAGGATTCGGAATTAATTTCTGGCAAGCAACAATTGCCGCATTTCTAGGAACGGTACTCTCATTTGCGCTAGTAGGCATAAGTTCTTTGGCCGGCAAACAATCAAGCGTTCCAACCATGATCAGAAGCCGGGCAATTTTTGGCGTTAAAGGAAATCTTGCACCAGGCTTTCTTACTTATTTGGTATTTGTTGGATGGGAGACGGTTTTAGTTTCAGTTGCAACTTTGGCACCTGGGACCCTCTTCGATCGTTTGGGTGGCCTTGGTCGAGATGCTTCGCTCTCACTTGGCTTCTTGGTAGCGGTTTCCCTAACAATCATGGGCGGGGTTCTTGGGTACAAAGTAATCATGCAGATGCAGAAATGGATTTCATTGATTACCTTGGTGGCAACTGCGATCTATATGGCTCTTACTTTGAATGAGATTAATTGGCAGGAATTAACTTCGTTAAAGGCTGGAAGTTTTGCAAGTTTAATTGGGGCAATCATCTTTGGTATGACCGGAATCGGTCTTGGTTGGGTAAATGCAGCAGCAGACTATTCAAGATACCTACCTAAAAATGTTAAGAGTAGCCATGTAGTTAGTTGGACGATCTTTGGCGCATCCCTTGCGCCGATTGTTATGGTGATTTACGGCGCGGCACTTGCAGGTAGCTCGAAGCAATTGTCTGAGAGCGTGGCATCTGACCCCATTGGTGCAATTACCAACATTCTGCCGACTTGGTTTCTCTTTATCTTCGCGCTAATTGCGATTTTGGGGTTAATTGGTGGCGCGATTCTCGATCTCTATTCCTCCGGATTGGTTTTGGTATCAATCGGAGTGCCGATCAAGCGACATTATGCAGCGGGTATTGATGCCATGATTATGCTGATCGGAACCATCTATATAGTCTGGATTAGCGATAATTTCTTGCTACCGTTCCAAGGTTTCCTTATCACAATCGGCGTGCCACTTGCTGCCTGGTCTGCAATCTTTGTGGCCGATGTACTGCTACGAAAGAGCGTCCATGAAGACGAATTGTTCAACCCATTTGGAAGATATCGCGGAGTCAATTGGAGCGTAATTTCCGTAATGGTCATCGCAACCTTTATTGGTTACGGATTTGTCACAAACACCTTTGCAAGTTGGCTATCTTGGCAAGGTTATTTCATGGATCTAATTGGCGGCAAAGATGGACAATGGGGATATGCCAATGTAGGAGTGCTCTTTGCTTTGGTAATTGGATTTACTGGGCGTTTAGCGCTTAATCGTTCTAGAGCCGAAAGCTAAAGCAATTGCAAGCGCTGCCGGAATTAGCATTGCCCAACGAAGTGTCGTAACTTCTGCAATAAATCCCATCATTGGTGGTCCCACCATAAA
>JACCDW010334351.1_pt1 | contig 11849 bp, 11 predicted proteins | sample 7449781 | NCBI WGS metagenome assembly JACCDW01 (sample SAMN15323449, study PRJNA562643) | freshwater metagenome | isolation source: river surface water | place: USA:Blue River Watershed | collected 2017-08-18
AAGCGGGCCATCGTGGTTCTGACCGTTTCCAAAACTGAAAAAGCCCTCACGATTCTCCGCAATCAATCGCTCGATGAGTTTTAGCCCATGCGGCTCAGGCCGCTCGCGAACCTTGCGCCGTTCCTAACCATTGCCATTGGGCTCGGTGCGGTTCTCTCTCAAGGTTGTGCGGGATCCCTTCGTCATGTCAATCGCTTTCCCGATTATCCGGTTGGGTTTGTCGAACGGGGGCTAGCCTCATGGTATGGCCCAGGTTTTCACGGGAAGAGGACCGCCAATGGGGAGCGGTACGACATGTATGGGTTGACGGCTGCTCATCGGACGTTGCCCTTGGGATCGGTCGTCGTTGTTCATTCATTAACTTCAGAGCGCCATGTCACGGTCAGAATCAATGATCGCGGACCTTTTGTCAAGGGGAGAATTCTGGACCTTTCGCTGGCCGGTGCTCAAGTTCTTGGAATGATCGACAATGGAACCGATCAGGTGGAGCTTCGAGTCGTACGCTATGATCCTCGACCAGAGGGGATGGGGGCCCTCAGGGTTCAAGTCGGCTCTTTTGCTGACCTTCACAATGCGCAGGCCCTCGTTGCACGGATCCGGCGCGATTTTGCCGATGGGTATATTGTCCACACAGATCTTCCGGAAGGGCGTCGGTATCGGGTCCAGATCGGCCGGTTTTTGGTTGAGTCCGACGCTCAGAAAGCTTCCGCGAGTCTTGATCGAATGTTTCAGCTCCAATCCTTCGTGGTACGAGATGATAGATAGATGCTGAAAACGACAGTAGAAGAGGGCGAGGTGAGGCCCATGCTATCCGCCGGTCAATTTAGAACTGTTTGATTTTTCAGCATGAATTTCTGAATTGCTTGCCTGCTTGTGATCCCTGTGATAGATGTATCGGCTGTGAACCTTATTCTAAGCGGTCCCGTTATCCTAATCGTACGATCCTCTGAAGGGTGGGCTAAGAGGTCTCCTCTTGGAGACACCCGGCTTCTCATCAGGCCAGCCGAACTGGTCCAACGTCCCTAAATAGATGATTACATGGACATCCTCATCCTTCTAGGGTTGATTGGGTTATCCGCTATTATTTCCACTGCCGAGATCGGCTTCTTTTCGGTCAACGAGACCAAGCTGAGAGCGTTGGCTCAGACTGGCAGCAAACGAGCGGAGAAAGCTCTTCAGCTCCGAAGTGACCCCCAGAGACTCTTTTCGGCCATTCTTGTGGGAGATCGTTTGGTCAGTACGGCGATTCCGATGTTTGCCACGTTTATCACGCTGAATGCATATGGTGAGAAGACCATTTTGGAGGAAGCCATCGCCGTCATGGTCGGGATCCTGACCTTCGTTCTGTTGGTCTGCGTGGATGTGGTCCCGAAGACGTTGGCGGCGAAGTTTTCTGTGCCTGTGACCCTGAATCTGGCCTACCCGATCTATGGGGTTCAGGTGATGCTGCGGCCGCTCCTGTTCTTGATGGTACCGCTCATCTACAGTTTGACAGGCGGAAAAGGACTCACCCATCCCCTGGTGACGGAGGAAGAACTCAAGATCATGCTCGACCAGGGTGGGAAAGCGGGCGAGATCGAATCCGAAGAAGTGAAGATGATCAAGAATGTGTTCCAGCTGAAGGATATTACAGCCGAAGATGCGATGACCCCGCGTATCTATGTGTTTGCTTTGGACGGAAATCTTTGTCTTAAGGAGGCACAGGAGCAGCTCTACAACTCAAAATACTCCCGTATTCCTCTCTATGACGATACGCTCGATAACATCACGGGCATCCTCTATAAGACCAAGGCGCTCACGGAACTGGCCAAAGGGCGAACGGATTTACGGTTGCGGGATATTGCGCATCCCCCACTTTTTGTTCCAGCCGGGAAGACAGCGGACGATTTGATGAAGCAGTTTCAGCAAGAAAAACGACATATGGGTGTTGTCGTAAACGAGTTCGGCGGTGTCATGGGGCTTGTGACCCTCGAGGATCTCCTTGAGGAGGTGGTCGGCGAGATCGTCGACGAAACGGACATCACGGAGGAACTCATTAAGCGTATCGGAAAGAGCCAGATCCTGGTTCATGGGCGGACTGAAGTGCGAAAAGTGAACGATTTTCTCAAAGTCGAGCTGGGCGGGGATGAAGCCCTGACGATCGGAGGATTGATCCAAGAAAATCTCGGTCGAATCCCCAAGGCGGGCGAAGAACTCCGCATCGAGAATTGCCGGTTGGTTGTCCACGAAGCCGATCCGCGCTCGATACGGAGCGTCACTATTTTCAAGGATGAGAAGGTGGCGGTGCCGGTCGAAGCTTCCGTGTAATCCTACGGCGTTTCGGACGAATTGATTAAATTCTTGAACCCCTCTTCGTCCAGGATCTGGACGCCCAATTTGTGGGCCTGTTCAAGTTTGGAACCCGCGTCGGAGCCAGCCACAACATAGGTTGTTTTCTTGCTGACGCTGGATGCGACCATCGCACCCAGTCGTTCAACCAACGCCCTGGCCTCATCTCTTGAGAAGCTCGACAGCCCCCCCGTAAAGACGAAACTTTTCCCTGAAAAGGGGAGCGAGGTGTGGTTCTGCGGAAGACGTGGTTCGAAGATAGAGAGGTCCAATTGCTGCAGTTGAGCGATGACCCGACGGTTGGACTGTTCCTGAAAGTAGGATACCAGGCTCTCTGAAATTTCAGGTCCGACCTCTCGGATGGTCTGAAACCGATCCTGGTCCGCTGCCATGATGGCGTCAAGCGAACCGAACTCACGGGCGAGCACTTTGGCGATATGCTGACCAATCTGGCGAATTCCGAGTCCCATCAGGAAACGATCAAGTGGCACGGTCTTACTTTTGGCAATGGCTTCAAGGAGGAGCGTCGACGATCGTTCTGCGAAGCCTTCAAGCGTCAGGAGTTGTTGCTGATTGAGCCGGTAGAGATCCGAGAGGTCCTTCACGAGTCCGTGATCGACGAGTTGCGCGACGGTCTTCTTGCCGAGGCCATCGATGTTAAGGGCTGTTTTTGATGCGAAATGTTCAATGACGCCTTTGAGCTGTGCGGGGCAGGCGGCTTGCCCCGTGCAGTAGTAATATGCCCCTTCTCTCGCCACGGCTGAACCGCATATCGGGCAGTGTTGCGGCATCAGAAAGGGTTCTGGTCTGACTTGACCGGAGATAGGGATTCGTTCAGCGATTGCCGGGATAACGTCTCCAGCCCGCTCAACTCGCACCGTATCACCGACCCGGATATCTTTTCGGGCCACCTCATCGGCGTTGTGCAGAGTTGCGCGACTGATGGTCACCCCCCCTACCTCCACGGGTTTCAAGAGGGCAAGCGGGGTCAATGTTCCAGTGCGTCCGACGGAGATGGCGATATCTTGGATCTCCGTGATTTCTTTTCGCGGAGGAAACTTGAACGCAACGGCCCATCGAGGGCTTCTGGATTTCATGCCCAGCCGGTTCTGCCAGTCCACACGGTTGACCTTCACCACGACCCCATCGATCTCGTAGGGGAGATTGTCTCGTTGTTCCTGAGTTTCCCGGTGAAAGGCCAAGACCTGGTCGATCGTGTCGCACCGTCGGCGTAGAGAGGGGACGGGCAGTCCCCACTCGGCTAACCGTTCCAGTTCGTCCCAATGTGTCGAAGGATGAGCGCCGGTCATTGCCATCACTTCATAACAGGTCACGACCAAGGGTCGAGCAGCTGCCATGTGCGAATCGAGCTGGCGGAGGGAACCGGCCGCGGCATTCCGTGGGTTGGCAAAGGCGTCGTCTCCCTGTTCCGTCATACGACGGTTCAGGGCGTGGAAGTCGGAGAGGCGCATGTATACTTCGCCTCGCATGACGAGATGATCCGGGTAGCTGTCGGTCTGTAGCTGTAGCGGCAGGGCGCGAATTGTGCGGAGGTTAATCGTGACATCCTCGCCAGTCGTGCCATCACCACGAGTCGCCCCACGAACAAAGATGCCGTGGTCATAGACGAGTTCGACTGAGAGTCCGTCGAATTTCGGCTCGACGGTGTATTCGATCTGCTCGGTTTCAAGCTCTCGTTTCATCCGCTGGTCGAAGGCCGAGACTTCCACAGGATTCATCAAGGAGTCGAGACTCAACATGGGCCGTTCATGCGGGACCTTTCCAAGTTCATCCAAGGGAGGAGCCCCGACACGCTGGGTTGGAGAATCGGAGGTGATCAGGTCCGGATATTTCAGTTCGAGATCGAGCAGTTCTCGAAACAGGCGATCATATTCCCCATCGGAAATCTCGGGGCAGTCTTTCACATAGTACAGATAGTCGTGATGTCGGATTTGGTTCTTGAGTGCGGTCAGCCGATCTACATCAGCCTGACGATTCGGGGAGCGGGGTGATATGTCGTGAAAGAGAGAATCCTGTTGCATCGGTGTGCTCAGCGCTCCGAGGCCGTTGGGACCGAGGTGAGGATGTTCTGATGGTCGTAACGCAACATGAGGACGGCCTATGCGTAAAGCCGGACCTGACCGTAGCACAGGCCAGCGAAACGGTCAAAGTGGGCGGGATTGCTCTCTTTGACTTTCGCACCAGTGCCCACTATTCTAAGCGTCTCTTCGTCCTCGGGAAACGATGATGGCCGGGCAAAAGGAGGGTGTATGCGGAGGGATCAGCAGCCAATCTGTGCACGAGTAGGGAAGACCGCTCTCTTCGGAATCCTATTATTTGGAGGGACGGTGATGAATGGATGTGTGGTGCTGGAAGAAAAATTCAATGCTGAAAAGGCGAGAAGCCTTAACTTTCAGCGCCTGCTGGCCCAGGAGGAAAAGCGTACGGCTGAACTGGACAGTGAAGTGAAACGGACGAAGGTGGAGCTGGCCGAGTTTGAGTCGAGAAACCGGGAATTGTCGACGCAGGTACAGATGGCGCGTGAACAGATGGCCCGTCTCCAGGAGGAGACCGAGGCGATCAGGGAAGCCACGGTGCTCGAACGAAAAGCGCTCGAGGATATGCAGCGGAAAAGCCCTTCCGCTGCGGGAAAGCCGAAAAAAATTGAACCGTTCAAGGAACCGGCAAAAGTCGTCGCGACAGAATCAGCTGGAGGCGACACCAAAAACTCTCTGTCTCAAGGTGCAACACATGCCATACCGAAACTCGGCCAAACCGTCCATGTCGTCAAACCTGGGGAGACGCTCTTCGGTATTAGTCGGCGGTATGGTCTCGACATGGAGAAGATAAAGAAGATGAACAAGTTGCCTGATGATATTATCGAAGTCGGGCAAAAACTCATGGTGGGAAGCGAGTAGGGAGACGAGGTGCGATCGGTGACCTATTCGCTCAGCCTGGATGAGTTTCGTTCCTACGCGAAGCAGGGGAATCTCATTCCCCTCTTTCGCGAAATCCTAGCTGACCAGGATACTCCCGTATCGGCTTTTGCCAAGATCGACCATGGCCCCTCGGCCTATTTGCTGGAAAGCATTCAGGGAGGGGAGAAATGGGCGCGCTACTCGTTTCTCGGCAGCGGATCCCCGCTTGTCATCTACGAAGACCGGGGCGACTTATGTGTCAAGAAGGGCGGTCGTGTTCGTCGCATCCCCAGCCGAGGTGCTCCCTTAGATCGCCTGCGGGAAATTCTTGAGGTCTATCGCCCCGTGACGGTGCCGGAGTTGCCTCGTTTCGTCGGCGGAGCCGTGGGGTATCTCGGCTATGATATCGTCAAGACGTTTGAGGACCTTCCTTCTCGACGAAAAGACGATCTCCATCTTCCACAGTTCGCCTTTCTTCTGACCGAGACGTTGCTGATCTTCGATAACGTGTCGCAGAAAATCAAAGTCGTGGCCAACGCGCAGGTCAAGTCCGAATCGGACCGAGATATTCGTGCAGCCTATCGAGATGCGACAACCCGCATTGAAAAGATGATCGCGAGAATTCGTCGCCCACTTCGCCGAGTCCAACCCAAGCGCCGGCGGTCTCCGCTCCGCTTTATCTCCAATATGAACAAGGCGGACTTTGAGAAAATGGTCTCGCGCGCGCAGGAATACATTAAGGCGGGCGACATCTTTCAGTGTGTGCTCTCACAGCGATGGGAAACGAATTTGCAGGCGCCGCCGTTTCAGCTCTATCGTGCGCTTCGCGTGGTGAATCCGTCCCCGTATGTGTACTATCTGCGTATCGCGGGAGTGGAACTGGTCGGATCGTCCCCGGAAATTCTCGTGCGTTGTGAAGACGGCCTCGCGTCCCTGCGTCCGATTGCGGGGACCAGGCGACGTGGAGTGACACCGGAGGAAGATGCGGAACTCGAACGACGGCTGTTGGCGGACGCCAAGGAGCGGGCCGAACACATCATGCTGGTGGACTTGGGGCGGAACGATATCGGCCGTGTGGCTGAACGGGGATCGGTCAGAGTCGAATCGTTGATGAATGTCGAGCGGTACTCCCATGTCATGCACATTGTGTCGAATGTTACCGGAAAACTGAGCAAGGACAAGACCGTCTACGATGTGCTCAAGGCCTGCTTCCCTGCTGGCACGGTATCCGGAGCACCGAAGATTCGGGCGATGGAAATCATCGAGGAACTCGAACCGACCAAACGTGGTCCCTATGCCGGGGCGGTCGGCTACATCAGTTTTTCAGGGAACATGGACATGTGCATCAATATTCGCACCGTCGTGGTCTCACGCCATAGGGCATTCATTCAAGCCGGCGCCGGTATCGTGGCTGATTCCAATCCCGTCTATGAGTATGAAGAAACCTGTAACAAGGCACGCGCCATGATGAAAGCCATCGAATTGGCAGAGCAGGGGCTGGAATAGGGAATGGCTCATGTCTCATGGTTAATGTGGTGAAGAGGCACTAGAAGGTACTCGCTTTCATCATGAACCATTTACCATCATCCATTTTTTGTTATGTTACTTGTCATCGATAACTACGACTCCTTCACCTACAACCTTGTCCAGTATCTTGGAGAATTGGGCGAGGATGTCCACGTGTACCGAAACGACAAGATTACATTGGGTCAGATCGAAGAGTTACACCCGGACCGTCTGGTGATTTCTCCCGGACCCTGCACGCCTAAGGAAGCGGGGATTTCGGTCGAGGCGATCCGTCGATTCGGGGGGAAGATTCCCATTCTTGGTGTCTGTTTGGGGCATCAGTCGATGGCGGTAGCCTATGGGGGGGAAGTGATCCGTGCGTCGCGGCTGATGCACGGGAAGACATCACCGGTTCAGCACGACGGCAAGACCATCTTTCGTTCGTTGCCCAACCCGTTTGAAGCCACACGGTACCATTCGCTGATCGTCAATCGGGCGAATCTGCCGGACTGTTGTGAGATCTCAGCCGAAACTGCTGAGGGTGAAATCATGGGACTTAGGCATAAGACGCTGGGCGTCGAAGGCGTGCAGTTCCATCCGGAATCAATCCTGACCAGAGTCGGGAAAGATCTGCTCAACAACTTCCTGAAACTCTAGCCGCTTCTTCTGCTGTGTGACCAATGATCAAAGACGCACTCGCCAAGTTGGCCGACCGAATCGATCTTTCCGCACAGGAAGCTGAAACGGTTCTGTGCGAGGTCATGGATGGGTCGGCCACTTCGGCGCAGATTGCCGCCTACTTGATGGGGCTCAGACAGAAAGGTGAAACGGTCGATGAGATCGTCGGCTCGGCCAGAGCGATGCGATCACGGGCCGTTCGTATCAGTGTCGGAGGGTCCATCGTCGTGGATACCTGTGGGACCGGTGGAGATGGAGCGAATACATTCAATATCTCGACGACTGCCGCATTCGTCGTGGCGGGGGCCGGCATTACCGTTGCCAAGCACGGCAATCGTTCCGTATCTTCCAGAAGCGGAAGCGCCGATGTGTTGAGTGCCCTCGGCGTAAAGATCGATTTGGAACGGGAGCGGGTCTCCGACTGTATCGATGAAGTCGGCATCGGGTTTTTGTTTGCTCCACACTACCACAGTGCGATGAAACATTGTGCCGGGGCGAGGCAGGAGATGGGTATCCGAACGATCTTAAATGTGCTCGGGCCACTCACGAATCCGGCCGGAGCCACGCATCAAGTGCTCGGGGTATATGAGGCACAGAAGACGGAAATCCTCGGACGGGTCTTGATGGAACTGGGATCGCAACATTGCTTCGTGATTCATGGCATGGACGGACTGGACGAGATGACGTTGTCAGACCGGACAAAAGTTTCCGAGGGTAAAGGCGGTGTCGTCTCGAGCTACTTTGTTGCGCCGGAAGAATTTGATCTGCAGAGAGTTCCCCGAAAAGAGTTTGCCGGTGGCTCGCCGGAGGATAATGCGCGGATCGTGAAAGAGATTTTGCAAGGCCGGAAAGGCTCTAAGCGGGACATCGTCTGCCTGAACGCAGCGCCCGCCATGGTTGCAGGCCAGAAAGCGAAAACACTGAAGGAAGGCTTCCGTATGGCTCAACAAACGATCGACTCAGGGGCTGCAGCGGAAAAGCTGGATCGACTGGTCGCTTACACGACGAGGGTATGAGTACGCGATGATTCTCGATCGCATTCTGGAACACAAAAAAGCGGAACTGCGGCATAAGCAAAGCCGGGCCTATCTGGCTGACCTGAAAGCAGCGATCCGTGATGCACCTCCCACGCTTGGCTTCGCCGTCACACTCGATGCGACGAAACCTCCGGCCAGTCCCTCGCTCATCGCCGAAGTCAAGAAGGCTTCCCCGAGTCTTGGTCTCTTGCGGGAAGAGTTCGCGGAGAAGTTTGATCATCTTGGACTGGCACGCATCTATCAAGAACAAGGCGCTTCGGCTGTTTCGGTCCTGACCGACAAGGATTTTTTCCAGGGCGACCTTCAGTATCTCAAAGTTATTAAACAAGCGTTGCCAATCCCAGCACTCAACAAAGAATTCATGGTCGGGGACATTCAGTTTTATGAGGCGCGGGCCCATGGCGCCGATGCGATTTTGTTGATTGTGGCGGCACTAGAGAAACGACAGTTGATCGACTTCCATGCCCTGGCGACGGAGCTGGGGATGGATAGTCTGTTCGAAACGCACCATGAGCGTGAGTTGGATACGGTCTTGGAATGGATTCCCAACGCGCGAATGATCGGGATTAATAACCGGGATTTGAAGACGTTCACGACCGACCTCAATGTAACCTTTCGGCTGGCAAGGCGGATTCCATCAGATAAGTTGATCGTCAGCGAAAGCGGGATCCATAAACGGGATGATGTGGTGAAGCTGAACGAGGCCGGTATTCACGCAATGTTGATCGGAGAGTCCCTCATTCGTGCGGCTAATACGGCAGACAAGGTTCGCGAATTACTTGGAACTACGGCAAGTAGTGGCCAGTCAGTATAGGTGATGCGGTTATGGTGAAGATTAAGATCTGCGGCATCACCAATGTAGAGGACGCAAAGATGGCAGTGGCAGCCGGCGCGGATGCCTTGGGTTTTGTCATGTACCGGAAGAGTCCTCGCTTCGTCGAGGCGGCGGATGTGAAGAGTATTGTGGCCGGGCTTCCCCCGTTTGTGTTGACTGTTGGTGTCTTTGTGAATGAAGAGTCAGATCGAGTACGGACATTGATGGATGAGTGTGGCCTGGCCTTGGCCCAGCTGCATGGAGACGAAACGGCGCCCTATTGTCAGGATCTGGGCCGTCCTGTCCTGAAAGCCCTTCGCCTCAAAGATCGTGGGACCTTTCTGGCTCTGGCTGAGTTTCATGGGCGCGCCAATGTGCGAGGGTTTCTCATCGATGCTTTTTCCAATCAGGCCTATGGCGGCACCGGGCAGACCGTCGACTGGGGGCTGGCTCAGGAAGTCGCTCAGTCAATGCCGGTCGTTCTAGCAGGGGGGCTTACTCCGGTGAATGTAGCTGAGGCCATCGCCCGCGTGCGTCCCTATGGAGTCGATGTCAGTAGCGGGGTGGAGTTGAGCCCTGGGAAAAAAGATCACGAGAAGGTGAAGGATTTTATTCGTGCCGCAAGACTTGTAGCCGCTTAAGTGCCGCGACTATACTTTCCTTCCCCATCTGTTACGCAGGAGGAGCTGAATAGATGCCGATACTTCCTGACAGTCGTGGCCGGTTTGGACCCTATGGAGGGCGGTATGTGCCTGAAACCCTCATGCCGGCGTTGCTGGAGCTGGAAGAGGAGTATGCGAAGGTCAAGAAAGACCGTCGCTTCCAAGCAGACCTGGCCTATTACCTCAAGCAATATGTCGGGCGTCCCACCAGCCTCTATCGTGCCGATCGGCTGACCAAGAAATTGGGCGGCGCCAAGATTTATCTCAAGCGGGAAGACCTGTGCGATACGGGTGCCCATAAGATCAATAATGCGATCGGACAAGCTTTGCTGGCCGTTCGCATGAAGAAGCCTCGAGTAATTGCTGAAACCGGGGCGGGGCAACATGGCGTGGCCACGGCGACGGCTGCGGCCATGTTCGGACTCGAGTGCGAAATCTACATGGGCACGGAAGATATGGAACGGCAGGCCTTGAACGTCTTCCGCATGCGGCTGTTGGGGGCCAAGGTAACCGGTGTGGATGCCGGCAGCCGCACGTTGAAAGATGCCATTAGTGAAGCGATGCGTGATTGGACAACAAATGTACGGACGACTCATTACATCCTTGGCTCAGTCTTAGGGGCGCATCCTTATCCGATGATGATTCGCGATTTTCAGGCTATCATCGGACGGGAAGCGCGGAAGCAGATTCTGGCCGAGGAAGGTAAGTTGCCGAACTATCTCGTGGCCTGTGTCGGAGGCGGCAGCAATTCGATCGGGCTCTTCCATGCCTTTCTGAAAGATCCCAAGGTCAAGATGGTCGGGGTGGAGGCCGGGGGAACTGGGATTACGAGTGGAAAGCATGCGGCGCGATTCTCAGGCGGAAAGCCGGGCGTCCTACAGGGCACGATGACCTATCTGCTTCAAGATGAGCATGGACAGATCAATTTGACTCATTCCGTTTCGGCTGGTCTGGACTATGCGGCGGTTGGGCCGGAGCATAGTCTTTATCATGCTCTGGGTCGTATCGAGTACACCTACGCAACGGATAGTGAGGCCATGGCAGCCTTCGATCTGCTGGCCCGTGAAGAAGGGATTGTTCCTGCGTTGGAAAGCGCCCATGCCATCGCCCATGTGGTCAAGCTGGCACCGACGCTGAAAAAGTCACAGCTCATTATTGCGAATCTATCGGGCCGTGGGGACAAAGACGTCCAACAAGTGGCCAGAATGCGAGGGGTCACGCTATGAGTGGACGCTTGGACAGCACGTTTGCACGCCTTCGTCAGAACAAGGAGAAGGCCCTCATTGCCTATCTCATGGCAGGGGATCCCGGGTTGGCTGAAACCGAGCAGTTGGTTGTGGCCCTCGAGCAGGCCGGCGCCGATATCATCGAGCTGGGTGTGCCGTTTTCAGATCCCATTGCTGATGGGCCGGTGATTCAGCAGGCGGCAGAGCGCGCCTTGAAGAACGGCACATCGCTTCGGAAAATTCTCACGTCGGTCACTTCACTCCGGCAGCGCACACAGATCCCAATTATCCTCATGCTGTACTACAACTCGATTCATGCCATGGGCTGTGAAGAGTTTTGTAAGGGGGCGAAAGCAGCTGGAGTGGATGGATTGATCGTGCCCGATATGCCGCCGGACGAAGCGGGACCGCTCAAGGCCCCAGCAGATGCGGTGGGGCTTTCGCTGATCTTCTTACTCGCGCCAACCAGCACGACCGATCGGCGGAAACTTGTGGCGAAAGAGTCGCATGGCTTTGTTTACTATGTCTCGCTGACCGGTATTACCGGAGCCAAACTCAGCAACGCGACGGACATTCAGCAGAATATCGAGAAACTCCGGAAGGTGTCCGCCGCTCCTGTCGCCGTGGGGTTTGGTGTGGCGACTCCGGAGGATGCCGCGCGTGTGTCAAAGATGGCTGAC
>JACCDW010663667.1_pt1 | contig 11849 bp, 4 predicted proteins | sample 7449781 | NCBI WGS metagenome assembly JACCDW01 (sample SAMN15323449, study PRJNA562643) | freshwater metagenome | isolation source: river surface water | place: USA:Blue River Watershed | collected 2017-08-18
CGCTCAGCGGGGGTGCTCGGCACCAACGGGTCCGGATCGAACTCACGGATGGTGGCGGCGTGCATGGTCGCGCCCAGATCCCGGGACATGTCCGGGTCGCGCGCCTGCAGTTGTTCCCAGCGGCGGGAGATGTCGGCTGCTTCACCCAGAATTTCATTCTTACGAGACAAGAAGCGATCTACTACCCGCGCAAAATTCTCAAACTGCGGGAGGCGTTTATTGACCAGATCCGTGATCTGATCCAGCGTCAGCGCGCCCAGATACGCCGGGCGCACATCCGACTTGAGGTTGGCGTAGAACGTGGGCCACAGCGGACGGATCTGGCTCCAGTTCTTGGGCTTGAGCAGTGCGTTGAACATGGCCCGGTTCACGCCGGGCATGTTGGCGCGACCTTTGGGGACCGTGGGGACTCGGGGGCCCGGAGCTGCCTTGGCACCGGTGGTAGCCACCAGCCGATCCTTGCCCGGGGTGGTGCCCAGCAGCATCGCGTCGCTGGCGAAGATGACTTCGTTCAGGACGTTGCTCTCGCGGCCCTTCTTGATGTTGAAGAGCTTGCGGATCGCGTCCGTGAACCAGTTGGCCAGCGAGTAAGGAGACGCTTTGTAGCGCAGGGCGCGCAGTTGCGCTTGGAACTCGGGGTTAGTCAGTGCCTCCGACACGAACTCGTGCAACCCTTGTTTGGGGTCGGGGTCGCTGAGCGCGTAGATGTGCTCCACCGCGAACCCTTGCGCCGACAGCATGCCCTTGGCGTAGTTGTACAGCTCCATGAGCTGGTCGTAGCCCTGCTTCTGGATGCCGGTCAGCGACTCAGGGTTGTCCAGATAGATGGAGGTGGCGGCATGCAGCACCTCGTGCAAGAACGTGGCGTTGGTCATACCCACACCACGGCGCATCACGATGGTGTCGGTGTTCGGGTCGTACTTGGCCGCCCAACCGTACTGCTGGTTGACGAACGAGACGATCTCGTTGAACACGTCGATCTGACCTTGCGTGGCCTTGGTGCTGGGCAGCGACGCCCGCATCTCGGTGAGCGCGGTAACGACATCCTGCAGGCGGCCCGACTGGAGCATCGCGATCAGACCCGCTTGCTGATCCTGCGGGTACGTCTCCACGATCATGTCGCGCAGGCTGCCGATGTAGCGGTCGAGCACCGAGTTGTCCGGCAGGCTCAGCGCCTGCATGTCGTTCTGGTCGATGAACGTCGTCTTGGCCGTGATGTTGGCCGCGAGCAAGCGATCAGCCAGCACCGCGTAGTACGGGTTGCCCTTGGACTCGGCGATCAGCTCCAGCGCCTTGCGGGTGTCGCCCGTCTTCAATACGCGCTCAATATCCGGGTGAACACGGAACAACTCTTGTCGGCGCGGCAGATTTTTCGCCGGAACCTTAGGCGCTTCCGGTTCAGCTTCCTGCTCGCCAGCTTCCGTCTCGGGCACGCGCTCGCTCACGCGCTTGGGTGCCTTGGGCAGCTTAACCCCGGTGATTTTTTCTGCTTGCTGGCGCGCCTTCTCAGCGTAGGCGTCCTGCGCCCGGTTGTAGGCGGTTCTGGCCGCGTCGTACTTTATGTCCTCACGGGCACTCTGCCGGTGCATCTCACTCAGGTCGTTGAGTACATCGACCGTGTTCTGGTCAAGGTTGGTCTTAATCCATTTTTGGAATAGTTGCGCGTACTTGCCACCCTCGCCGGGGTGGAGCGCGTTTGCGCCGTATCCGTCCGGGTCAACTTCATACATCGCGAGGTCAAACGCCAGACCGTTCAACGCCTCCCCAAATGATTCACGGAGGGGGTTGGTCAGGTATGTGACTGCAGCAGCGCCCTCCTTAGTAATTGGGAGCCTTGACTCAATCAATTGCTTCAAGACACGAACCGCTGCGCGCACTTTGGTGTCCGAAATAAAGAACTGCCGCGTCTCCTGCTCTTTGTACGGCTTGCGTGGAGTTCCATCCGCAAACGGCCCGGGGGCTACCGCCCGCGAAACTCCAGTGGTCAGCTCTTCCTTGTAAGGGATTGGGGTGCCCGTGATCTTGGACGGCGTAGACTTTGAAGGCAGCTTCACGCCCTCGCCCTTGACCGTCAGCTCTTGAACCTCACGCTGCACGGTGTCGCGGAACGAGTCGATACCGCGACGGGAAGTCAGGTCGGGCAGGCCCGCCTTGCGCAGGATGGCCGCCTGCTCCGCCGGAGACGCACCGTCCAGCGACTGGATCAGGGCCTCCAGCTTGTCACGCCCGCCGACCTTCTTCGCAAGGTAGTCCAGCGCGCGGTCGAGCCCGGGCAGGCGCTCCTCGCCCGGCCGGGCGATGTCGTACTCCAGCAGCGTATTGGCCGCCGAGTTCTTGGATGCCTGATGCTTGGACAGCTCGGACTGCGAGCGGTTGACAGGCTGGATCAGGTCAAAGAACCGCTTGATGAGTTGACCCGCCGGGGTCTCCAGCACGCGCTCGGTGCTGGTGGCCGGGGCCTCAACGGTCTCCTTGGCCTCACGGCGGCGCTGCTCCTGCTCAGCCTCGCGCTGCTGCTCTTCGGCGGTGGGGGCCGCAGGTTCTTCGCTGACCACCTCGGCACCGAACTCCTCGGCCGGGCGCTTGGGGGCGAACAGCGCCTCCAGCTTGTCGACAGCGGCTTCGAGATCTGCTTCGGGTTTACCCGCTTCGGGTTTACCCGTACCAAACAGGTCGCCCTGCATTGCCCGGGGCTGGCCGGTAGCAGGTGTGATGGCGGCGATTGCATCTGCGACCGCCTGTTCCTGCCGCTGCTCGTAGAGCCGGGCCACCTTGGCCGGGTCATCGAAGCCCTCGCGGGCCGTCATGCCGACAGTCGGGGCCATCATCCGGCCCCAGTTGCTGTCGGTGGACACCGTGGGGGTGCGCTGTTTGGCGCGCTGCAGCAAGCTCTGCAGGTAGGCAACCGCCTTGGTCGGATCTTGGCCCGCAACCGCCAGTGCCCGATTGGGTAGGTCGAGCACGTCACGCTTGCCGCCGAACAGGTCGCCGGTCATGGCGCGCGGCTGTCGCCCTGCCGCCTCGGTGGCGGTTTCCATATCGTCGAACAGCTTGTTGCCGTCGAACATCGGATTGCTCAGGCGCGGCGCGAACTTGCCGCCGGGCCCGTGCCGCTGGGTCAGCTCAGTGGTGCCGGACAGCCGCTCAAGCTCCGGCGCGTTGTCGGCGATCAGCCGGTCCAGATCCCGCTGCACCAGCTTCATGCGGTTGGTGTCCGCCTGCGTTGGGCTGGTGATGTTCATCAGCTCAAGCATCTCGCCGCGCAGATCGTTGTACTGGCGGCGGAAGTCGGAGCCCTCGCTTATTGCAGAGGGCTGTGCTGCTTCTCTTCCAGCAGGTTCTCCAGCAACTGGTTCAGCAGGAACCACTCCACTTGGTTCAGCTCCTTCAACTCCTGCGGCACCGACAGGGGCTCCGGGCACGCCAGCCACGCCAGTGCTTGTTCGAGCTGCGGTTTCGTCAAGTCCTGCAACATCTTCTTCCTCCGAAAGTCGGTCGAGCAGTGTACGGCGCTTCTGAGCGTCCGCAGCTTGACGTGCCTCTTGCGGCGATTTGCCCGCCGCCAGCGCGGCCCGGGCGGCGTTGAACGCCGAGCCTGCGGGTGCACCGGCCGCTTCCGCCGCCGCGTCGTTGAGCGCGTTGACGAAGGTCTCTTGGGTCAGGAACTCTTTCTGCTCCCCGACCGCAACCTTACCGGCCGTCTGAGTCAGCGACTGGGCCCCGCCCGTCACGAACTCTTCGGCCATCTCTTTGGGCGTCTGCTTGAGTGCGGTCTTGGCAGCCTGCGTACGCGACTGCTGGAGCAGCTCCTTGGCGGCGAACTTGGCGGCGGACGCAGCCGGGCCCAGCAGCGAGTCGAGCGCGCCCGAGGTGATGCCCACGGCCAGATCAACGCCGCCGGTCTCCTTGAGCCGATCCATGACCACCTGCGCGCGCTTGTCTTCGGGCGTCTCGGCAAGCTGCTTCTGTAGAGCCTCCAGCCGGTTGCCCACCGACTCAGCGGTGCCCATGGCCGTACCGGTGAGGAACAAACCCGCCGGGCCCGTCGTGGCCGCTGCGAGGATGATAGGGGCCAAGTTGACCGCGCCCGAGCCCACGTTGCTGGAGAGCCAGTTCACAAAGTCGGTCGGGTCTTCGATGGACGTGAACTTGTCGACGCGAGACCGCAGCTTGCCGCCTGCCTCTTGGTAAGCCTTAAGCGTCTCAAGCGACGCATTGATGAGATCTTTACGGCTACCAAGCTCGCCCACCAACCGCTCTTTGAGCTTGGCGCGCACCTCGGGAGACGCGGCCAGATACGACCGGGCTTGGCTCGTGGTGAGGTCGAGCCCGCGCAGTTGGTCGTAGGAGGTGATCTCGCCGGAGTCGATCTTGTCGAACAGGCTCATGCGCTGAGCGACCGTCGCGGCCGCGCCAGCGTCTTTTAGAACTTTCGCGTTCTCCCACAACGACGGCAGGTCAACCGTGGCGGCGCGCTTGACGCCCGTCGTGAACTCTTCGACAGGGGCGAACTCGTCGCGGCGCGCTTGGGCGAACGGGTCCACGATCTGCGGCCCGGCCGCCACCGGCTCAGCCGCAGGAGCAGGCGGAGCCGCAAACGGATCAACGATCTGCAGCGGCCTCGAAGCAGCGGGTGCCGCAAACGGATCGATGATGGCCATTACTGTCCCCCGTAGGTGCGCTCGTAGTACGCCTTCAATTCTGCATCAGAAACACCCGGATTGGCAGCACGTGCGGCCGCCATCCATGCAGACATCGACGGACGCGCCGCAGCCGCCGGAGCGGACGCGGTCGGAGCCGCAGGGGCCCCCTGCTGCGGCGCACCACCACGAATCCGCGCCGCATGCTCTTCCCGAAGCTGGGTGGCCGCAGCCTGCGCCGTCTCAAGTCGACGTTGGACTTCCGGCGGCACCGGCTGACCCTTGCGGGTGTAGGACTCCACGCGCATCTGCGCCATGGCCAGAGCCTCGGAGATGGGCTTGCTGCGCGGGTCAGCGCGCACCGCCTGCGAGATGGAGTTCTCAAGGGTGGCCGCGTTGGCGGCGGTGGCCGGGCGCTCACCGGTGACACCCACACCGTACCGTGCTGCGCCGACTTCGCCCAGCGACTGCTTGTAGAGCTTGACGCCCTCGTCGCCCGTCTTGCCCGCGAACGACGCTTGGCCAGACTGGATCTTGTTGATCTGCTCCATGATGCGCTCGGTCTCGCCGGGGCGAGCCGCATTCGCCGCAGAAGCCCGGGCGTTGATGTTGGCGACATCGCGGGACGTTGCGGCCTGCACGTCGGTGCCGTACTTCTGGCTCTGCGCAGACAGCGCTTGGCCACCGAGCGTAGCCTGCAGCGTGGACTGACGACCGAGCACGTCGCGCTTGGCGGCCAGACCCTTCTCGCGCAGCTCTTCGCCGGAGCGGTAGAGCTGGCTGGCCTTCTCGAACTGACCATCGGCACGGGCCTGTTGAGCGGAGGCAAGCTGGGTCTGCGCGGACAGCAGCAGGCGGTCGGCGTCGCGGTTTTCCTTCTCCAGACGGCCCAGCTCAGCGCCGAACTTGGACACGCCCCGACCAACACTGGCCAGCCCACGGCCTTCGAGCATCGGTGCAATCGCGGCCAGCGCGGCAAAACCACGGTCACGCTCGCTACCGCCCTTGAGCTGCTGACGCTGCGCAGCCAGCTCTTCCATGAACGGCGTGAGCTTGTCAGCGCCCATCATCTCCTGCACGAGCGCGCGCTGGGCACGGATGCCCGCTGCCATCTCGTCTTGAGTCGGCGCGGTGTAGACCGCAGCAGGCAGCTCGCCGGACAAGCGGCTGGCCTCGTCGTAAAACTTGGTGGGGTCTGGCGGGTTGAATGTGGGGCCCACGCCACCGGCAGCCAGCGCAACGACACCGCCGTTGGCCGCGCTGAACACACCCTCTTGGGCTTCGGGCGAGAGCTGATTGAACGCGCCACCGAGGCCGTTGTTCATAGACGCGCGCTCGGATAGCTCGTCGTCGATCATCTGCACGCGCTCCATGTCGCGCTGGCTGAGCGCCACCTGCCGCGCCTGACGCAGTTGTGCATCGCTGAGCTTGCTGAGAATGCTCTCGACGTTCTGATCGCTGGTGACGGAGCCACCCTCGGCGAACACCTTGCTCAGGCCGTACGCGCCCATACCCAGCGCACCGAGCGTTTGCGCGGTGGTCGGGTTGGCACCGTACAGCGTGTTGACGGTACCCATCGGGGTGCCGCGCAGGATGTTCGACATGAACTCAAGCTGCTGGTACGGGTAGCGCTGCTGGTTCAGGAAGTCCTGATAGTTGGTGTTCAGGACGTTCTGCACTTGCTGCTGTTGCTGCCCGCCAAGCTGAGCCTGCTGCTGGCCCACAGCCAGACCCTGCGTGATGCCGGTGCGGAACTGATCGGCCGCCCGGTCGTAGGCGGACTGCAAGCCACGGGTCTGGATGTCGCCCATCTGCGAACGCAGACCACGCTCACGCTCAGCGCGCTGAATCGCTTCACGGTAGCCACCGAACGCACCCGCCTGAGTGGCCTGCGCTTGCTGTTGCTGGCCCAGAAGGTCCGACGCACGGGCAGCTTCGAGCTTCTCCCGGTCGATGACGTTCTGCATGTACGGCGACATGTACTGCGGTACCTGCTGCGTGAACGCCTCCGGGCCCGCGTTCATGGTGGACGCGCCTTGGAACGCTTGCTGCTGCAGCGGGGTGAACTGCGCCACCCGCTCACCGCGATACGGCTGGTACGGGTTCTGGGAGATGTCGGTGACTGCCTCCGCCTTGCCCAGCAGTTTCTGCGCGGAAGGTTTGGCCCAATCCGGCAGGTCAGAGATCTGGGTCTGGGTGGCCGGTTGCCCACCACCGCCGCCGTCGTACACACGCCGGGTCGATGTGAGGCGGCCGCCTTCGCCGTAGCCGTCAAATTTGCTCGGGATGATCATTTTGCCACCTCAAAAAACTTCTGGTACATCACACTCTGTACCTCAAAACCATGACTCTGAGCGGTCTTGCGCCAGCCCGGCCGCGCGATGAACTCAATGCCCGCGCAGTCCGCAGCCTTCGCTGCGCCTTCCAGCACCTTGAACATCTCGTCTTCGACGAGGTGCATGTGGTTGGGCTGCCCCGCGCAGTACTGCACGAGCAGCATCTTGCACTGGGGGTACTGTTTGACTTCCGCGATCACGTGGCCATAAGCCACCGTGCCTTCGTGCACTGCCCACAGAAACATCTGTCCGTTGAGCAGGAACCGGACAATATCCTCAACAATCGCCCGCCCCCGGGTCCACTTGGCGGACTCCTGCAGATACGGCATGAGCGCCGGGACAGCGCTCATGAGTTGGCTTACAGGAACCAGCGAGATGTTCATGCGGGCAGGTGCTTGTCAGCGCGGCTGTTCACCGCCACTTTCCCTTTGCCGATCGACTTGCGCCGATCCTTCTGAATGCGGTTCATCATCGCGTAGAGCTTGCGCGCACCGGCTTCGGTCGAGCCGTTGCCCAGCTCCGAGACGATGCGAGCAGGCACCACGAACTCACCGTCGGCCAGACGCGCAGGTTGCTTATTCGCAATGACCGCCGGGATGGAGTCACTCACGCCATCGCCCGGGCCACGAAGAAGCCGACCACCATCAGAGTAATCACCCAGATGACTCTGGCCGCCACCTGCAAGAGCCGAGAGCCCGCCGCGAGCCATACCATTTCTTCCATAACGCGGCGAGAGTTCGTCAGCCTCGATACCGGAGACGCGCTTGGCGTAGTCGATACCTTGCTTGTAGATTCGGTAGGCGGCTTCATTGTCACCATCCTTGATGGCCTCATACGCCGGTTCAATGTACTTGCGGTACATGGTCTTGTAAAGACGGTCGGCGTTGGGGTTCTCATCCAGCGCGGCGACAATCTTGGGGGCGTTTTCGTAGTACCACGCAACGTCCTTGGATTTCTCCTTGTTCTTGCGCATGTACGTGTCGCGGAAGCGGCGCAAGGTGTTCAGCACCTCGCCGTCGTCGTCCTCGCCCATATGCTCAACTGCAGCCGTTGTCAGGAAGCAGCTACCACCGGGACCACCGGCGGCACCCCCATCGCCACCGCCGCCAGAGTCTGCGTTCCCACCAACCGTGCCGCTGTCGGAGAAGCCCGTAGACAGCCCAGCGATGCCGGAAGCGTCGCCAGCGGGCCCGCTGGGGGCCGAGCCACCTGCGTCGGCGTTGCCGCCGATCGTGCCGCTGTCGGTGAACCCAGTGGACAAGCCCGCAATACCAGACGGGTCGCCGATCGCGCTGCCAAAACCCATCGCCGGGTGCGCACCCACGTCCATGCCATTCTGGGCGTCGATTCCGCTGGGGTTGGTGCCGGTGGGGTCGATACCCTGCGCAATCAGGCTCTGCTCCGTCACGAACCCCGGGTTGATGGCGTTCTGCAGTGCGCCGATCGTAGTCAACCCAAAGAGGGCCTGCCCCGCCTGCGTGATGGCGCTGAACGTCGGGTTAGCAGCGTAGAACGACGCTTGTTCCGCCGGGGTCAAAGAATCCCAACCGGGGTTGGAGCTGGTGGCCGGGCCCGCGCCAGCGTCGTAGTTTGTCTCAACAGACGGTGCAGGTGCGGGCAAACTGCTGGTTGCCACCTCACGATACGACTGGGACACCGGGTCGTAGACATACGACATGCCCGCGTTCGTACCGGGCAGCGCGGCCAAACCTGCGGAGATACCAGAGGCGGGGGTGGCCACTACAGGCGCGTCGGGGATACCCATGAGGTACCGATACGCACGCGCCGATTCACCGGACATACCGATGCGGGGGTCATAGTCAGTCGAGCCGCCCTCCGCCATACGACGGGTGTAGCGCGGGTCGAAGAAGCGGGTCTCAGACGACGACGCACCGGGCGTCGCGCCGGTGGGGTTGGCCGAGTAGTCGTACTGGTACGGGTTGGGGCCGCCGGGCGGGGGCGTCACCGACTTGGGCTCTTGGAACATAAGCGGGGCCGCAGCGGCCGCGCCGTAGTAGAGGTTGCCCTTGTTAAAGAGCAGCTCGGGCTTCTGCGCGATTGCCTTGATGCCGCTTGAAATCGGGCTGGCCATGGCCTGCCGCGTTGCCGCTGAGAAGGGGGTGCCCCGTGAGGTTCCCGCGACGTTCGCGCCGTACTCAGTGGCGCTCTGGCGGATGGCCTCGTCGCTCAGCCCAGCAGCGCGCATCTGCTCGTAGGGAACCGTACGTGCGGTGCCCAGCGTGGCAGGGTCAATAGCGGGGCTGTTCATCACTGGCGGCGGGAACGCAGATGCAGGGGGAGTGGCAGCGACCGACAACGGGGCTTCGCCCATCGCACCAAAACTAGCGGTCGTGGGCTGGAACGCCGCGTACTCTGCCGCGGTCACCACGGCGGGGGCTACCGGCGCCGTGACGGGGGCGGCGGGGACAACGCCCGCTGCAGGGGTCATCTGAGCTGCCGCCTCTGCTGCGCCCGCACCTGCTGCTTCACCTGCGGCCATGCCGGACGCAGCGGCGTTGCCTGCACCTGCAACGGAGCCCATCAGGCCCGCGCCACCATACGCGCCAAGACCCGCCAGCAGGCCCTTGCGCAGGCTGCCCGTTGCAACGGTGCCCAGCGCGCCTGCGGCGAGACCCGCCTGCATCGCGGTGAGACCCATGCCTGCGGGGCCCAGAGCCGCGCCCGCGATGATCGGCAGGATGGCCGACAGGAAACCCGCTTCGGGTAGCCCCGTGTCAGGGTTGGTCGTCAGGGAGCCCCCATGTGCCCGAGCAAGCGCCTGAAGGCTCCGGACTTCGCCGGGGGCCATGTGAACTAGCGTTGTATCGGGGCCTCGACCCTTAGAAGCAAGGTGTTGTGCGGCGAGTTGCAGGCTCATTGCGGCCTCACGGAAAGGGGGTTGATTGAGTCTAGCATTTACGGGGGTGTGGGTCTAGGATTGGGTAACGGGGCGATGAAGTTCACCGAGACCACGTTGGCCGGAATTCCGGGGTGGGGCGGCGTCGCAGCCGTCGTTGCAATCGTGACGTTGGTATTGTCGGCACCCCAGTAAAGCTGCACGTACTCCCCGACATCCAGATCCATGTTGAAGTTCCACGCGATGATCGTGTCGGTGCCGGAACCAGAGATGGTGTACTCGTTGGTGGAGTAGCCGATCGGCGTGCCGTTGCGAGCAATCCAGACCCAGAGGGTTTTAAGGCTAGAGTTAGTACTTGTTACTGCGCTGGAGTACTGAAAGTTGTAGACGCCACCTATGTCGACCGTGATTTTGGTGTCGTCAACAATCCGTACGGCGTTGGACAGGTACGTTGTCTTGAACTCCAGCGGGTACCCCGTGTTGGGCAACGTCGGGCTATAGGTGCCCAAATCAAAGAACAGCCCATTTGGGCAGTCAATAAACTGACCCCCGTTCGGGCCCAGAATGGCCGAGTTGACGCTATCTAGCTGGTTGTAATACAGCCGCTGGGCGTTGCTCAATAAATCCATGAACGCCCTATCCGGCAGCAACGGAGACTGCGGCAGCTTAGGAGCCTTCGGCGGGATAAGAATAGTCATCGGCGGCCGTCCGGTTTGATGTCGATGCGCGGTGCGCCAAGCTGCCACTGCAAACCCACTTGGTTACCAGCCACCTTGAACGACATCTGGCGGCCGCGCACCCGGATGTAGACCTGCCCGGTGAACTGCTCAATCGGCACGGTGGCACCGCGCACCACGGGCGCGTTGTCTTGCCCGCCAACAGAGGGGGGCGTGTTGTAACCAGAGCCCGAGTTCTGCATGGGCAGCAGCGTCATCGTCACCTGCGGGCTGGCCGCCGTGGAGCCACGGAACGTGATGTCCGGGATCAAACGCCAGATGAAGCCGAAGTTGTGACCATCACCGATGTCGAACTCCGACGAGGTGATGTACGAGTCGATCGCCGCCGGGGTACCGGTGACGTTATCGTCCACCCCAAGCTCGTGGAACACCAAGTTGTTGGCGTACGTCGCCGCCATCGGGTACTCGTTGAGCCCCGAGTCGATCCACGCCGTGCGTGCCATCGTGCCGTAGTACCAGATGTCCTCGGCGTAGTTGTAGACGACGTACTTGTCGATCGTGGTGGAATTCGCGGAGCAGTAGAACCACCAGACCTCGTTGAACCCTTCGTCCGTGCCCGCGAAGATCTGATCCTGTTGCTCAAGGTTGATGTCGCTGAAGATGTATTGGCGCAGGTCGCAGCGCAGAGTCTGCACTCGGCCGTCGTAGCGGTAGAACTTGTCCACGCCCATCCAGTACAAGACGCCCGAAGCGACAACCGCCGTATTGACCCCTGCAATCGAGATGTTGTCGCCAAGGAGCTGCGCGCCCCACACATACGGAGGGCCAAGGTACTGGAGCGAGTACACCGACGCATCGGTGAACACCACGATCTCCTGACGGGTCTGCACGTACGTGCGGATCTCGGAGCCATGGGACAGACGCACACCGCCCGCTTGGTTCGTAGCCGAGGGAGTCCAGTCCACGACAGATTCCTGCGCCGTCCAGCGGATGAACATCGGGTCGATTTCAGTCTCACCGATCGGGTTGCAGCCAAACGCGATCACAAACCGGCTCACGTCCGAGACAGTCATGTTGTTGACCACCAGCGGTACATCAGAGGCACCAGCCAGACTGGAGACCGGGATACCCCGGGGGGAGATGTAGTGGGTGCCGCTCTGAGATCCCGAAGTGACGATCGCTGCGCCGCCCGGCGTCAACGCCAGATTGCATGTGTTGCCCGAAGCGTTGACCACGTAGTACGTAGTGCCGATCGATAGGCCAGTGGGTAGACCCCCCGTGGTCTCCAGCACGACCGCCGTGCCGTTCACAAGCTCAGAGCTGGAGAATGTCACCACCC
>JACCDW011436864.1_pt1 | contig 11846 bp, 12 predicted proteins | sample 7449781 | NCBI WGS metagenome assembly JACCDW01 (sample SAMN15323449, study PRJNA562643) | freshwater metagenome | isolation source: river surface water | place: USA:Blue River Watershed | collected 2017-08-18
GTAGCGGTCACGTTCTGAATCCCCGGCGCGAACGCGACGTCGATCTGCCCATTGTTCTCCGGGGTCACCTGGGCTCCGGTTAGCCGCGGCTTGTACGGCGGGATCGGCTGAGTCGGAGTGACCTCCCCCGAGGCCTCCGAGTACGGGCCGACCCTGCCGTCGACGACAGTCGCCAGATACAGGCGATAGGTGCGGTCGTTGTCGAGCGGCCCGGTGTGCCCTGCTCCTGCCGTGTCCTCGATCGAGTCGCCCTCGAACTCGTAACCCGAGTCGATGCGCTTAGCGACGTACCTATGCCCGGTGACCTTCCCCGGGACGTTGTCGCCCTCCCGGAACGTGTACGCGATCGACCCGTCCGCGGATGTGACCGACAGGATCGTCGGAGCGGGGATCTTGAGCGGCTGAGGTGTGACTGTCACCCGGTCAGACATCGCCCCGCGGCCGTTGAGGTTGACCCCTTGGATCTCGACGCCATAGGTGACGCCGTTCGTCAACTCCCCGAGCGTGTGGGTTCGAGTCGTCGGGCCCTCGACCCGGACGAGCCCCAGGAACGCTGACCCCTGATAGACCGACAGATCCCAATGATCGACGTCGACATCGTTCGACGGGTACGTCCACGCGACGACGGCGGTCGTGTCACCCGGAGTCACCGACGTGATCGAAGGCTTGAGCGGAACCGGGCCCGGAGGGGGAAGGTCGGGGACGTAGTTGTTCCTGATCCGGTAGTTGCCCATGTCAGTTGTCCTTCACGAGGTAGCGGTACTGACCCGTCGTCGCCTCATCGAACGAGATCGCCGTCGAGAGCGTCAGGGTTCCGTTCGCGCTCGACAGGTTCGATGCGGTAGCGGTCGCGATCGAGGTCGGGGAACCGTCGGTGATGTTGAGGACGAGATCCGCCGTCCCGAGGGACACACATGCGGTAGCGATCCCGGAGTACCCGATCGAGGCGACGACGTAATCGCCGTCGGTGTTGCTCCATGTGGGGTCGGGCACGGTGAACGTCACTCCCGAGTTCTGGCATGAACCGGACCCGCCGCCGGTCACGATCCCTTGGACCGCATCCGGTGTGATGAGGACACCACCGAGTACGGCCCACGCGACGCCAGTCGCGGCGACGAGCCCTCCGACGGTGAGGCCGATGACGAGTTTCGTTCTCACGATGCGACTCCGATCTGGTAGGACACGATCACTCCTCCGGAGGCTCCTGCTCCTCCCGGGCCCGCGTCATACGGGGGACTGTTGCCGATGCCGCCTCCGCCTCCGCCCGCTCCGCCGGGCCATGTTCCGGGCGACCCGGGCTGTCCCGGCGAGCCGCACGCTCCCGGCCCTCCGTTCGGCCCGGGGTAGTTGACGCTCGATCCTGTGATGTCCGACGCGATCCCGGGACTGTTCGTCCCTGCTCTAGCCGTGATCCCGGCGAAGGTTGTCGGTTGGCTTCCTCCCGCCGTGATCGGCAGAGAACCGACCGCGAGCGCCTGAGTCTTGTCGAGTGGCTCTCCGGAAGCACCCGGGTCGCCTTGCTTGCAGTAGGGTCCGCCTCCGCCGCCATTCGTTCCGCCGCCGACGACGAGTACCCGGAACGGGCGGACGGCGCGGTTCACGACGAGCGTCCCAGACCCCGTGAAAGTGTGGACGCGCCACACCGTCTTATCGGGCTTCGTATACGTCGTGATTGTTCCGCCGGTCGCGTCATTCCATGCGTCCGCCTTCGAGATCACCGCGAGCGCCTGATCGAGGAGGTCGTGATCGTGCGGAGCGTGACCCGTGTCCCCGACCCGGTGCTCGTCCGGGAGCGTCACCGTCACACCCGCCGTCTTCGCGAGGAGATCCAGCGCCGCCCGGGTCTTGTTGTGCTCTTGGATATGACCCGGGTCGCCGACCTTGTACGGGCCCCCCAGATCGACCGTCACGCCGAACCTTTCCGCCTCCCGCAGAACCCCCGACCGTAGTTCGTTGTGGGCGTCGACGTGACCGATCGCGGTATCGCCTCTCACCGTGTCCCTCCCGTGTATCTCGTCGGCGTGAGCCGGAAAGTGATCTGCCAGTCGTCCGCGTCGAGCGACTCCGTGTAACCAATGACCGACCCCTCAACCTTCGCGAGTGGGCCACCGATCGGGAGGTCCGGGATCGTCACGAAATCGTCGACGTCGACCGACGCGATCTCGTCCACGAGCGCCGGGGGAGCACCGATCAGAGCGACTGTCGCCTCCGGCACCTGCCACCCGGCGAACCCGTGCGCGTCGACCATGGCTTGCGCGAAAGCGTGCGCGGCTTCCTTGCTGGCGAGGCTCGTCGTGTAGGTCCGCTCGATCACGCCGCCATACCGGGCGATCGACTCCGGGTCCTCGACGGTTTCCTCGAGCCTCTCGGTTCCCCACCCGACGACGGCCCGGTTGACGGTGTCTCCGAGTTCGAGCCTCATCGTCAGGTCGTCGACGAGGACCCGCTCCGACGGGATCGTGTAGGTGTCGTCGATCGGAGCGTCGACGGTCCGGTAGCGGATCACTCCCTCCCGGTCCGCATAGACGACCGCGCGAGCGTCCCGTGCCGCGTCCTCGATCGCGTCGAGCACCCGGATCGGGGACTCCTTCTCCTCCGGCTTGCCATTGTCACGGGCGATCAGCGGGGTCCGGGTCTTCCCATCGACGACGATCGACACTCCCGCCAGAGCCGCCAGCCGGGTCACCCGGGTGACGTCATCCTCCGCAGGCCACTTCGAGTCATCCGTGACCCGGGCGAGCCGTTCGAGGTCGTCGACGGCGGTGATCGCGGCCTGCCCGGGCCTGTAGTCGATCGACGCGATCCGGCCCGTGAACCGGACGTTCTGAGATCCGCCCGTGTAGTCCGGCTCCCACGCTTGGACGAACCCGCCTGGAATGTTCGACTCGACCCTGACCGGGGCCCCGATCGTGAGCCGGGAAACCGGCCCGTAGTAGACGTCTTCCCACGCTTGGACGAAACCGGACCGTGCCGCGAACGGGCCCGGGGCGAAATCAGGGAACCGCTCCGCGACCGCGGGAACCGAGTCCGGGGTCACGAGATCGAGGTACGCGACTGACGGTTCGAGCGTCGACATGGCGGACGACCGACCGTAGGAGATCGTCGCCCCGGACAGGACGAGCCCCGCGATATCGCCACCGTCGACCTTCACGACCCACTCGAACCCGGCCACTACAGGACTCCCGTCCGGGTCGACGTCGTGCGTAGCACCCTCTGAATCTGGCGACCGAGCGCCACCGGGTCAGCGAGCGGCGCGTTTATGTTGATGATCGGGGCGACACCGTTCGCGGCGACCGCACCCGCCGACGTCACCGACAGCCCGTTCCGGGCCTTCTTCGAGTCCGACAGGACAGCCGCGATCTGAGCCCGGATCTGATCCGCGATGTCCTTGCCGATCAGCGCACCGACAGCCTCGAAGTCGGCCTTCCGCTCGACAGCCCGGGCCTGCAATGCGGCGAGGGCCTGATCCGCGGCAGACAGACCCGCTCCGTAGAACGGGGTCGCGAACGCTGCACCCGCGCCGTCGGCGAGATCCTTCGACTCCGCGAGTTTCGACGTGAACTCCGGGATCAGGTTCTTCGAGATCAGGTCATCGACGGTCGCCTTGATCTGAGCCGGGTCGAGCGTGAGGAGTTGCCCGACGAGGAGATCCGCGCCCGGGATCGGCTTCCCCGCCTCGTCGACGAGGTGGGTCTTGAGATCCTGCATCGCCTTCGACGCCGCGTTCGACTGTTCGATCTGGACCCGGAAAGCGTCGACCCACGACACCGCCGCACCCATACCGGCTTTCTGCGCTTCGAGTTTCGCCTGACCCTCGCCGTCGCCCTTCGCGATCGCGTCGGCGATCTTCTTGTCGAGGTCGGCCCGGTCCGCGGCATCCTTGACCGCGGTGTCGATCGCGTCACCCAGGTTGAGCGCACCGACCGCGCTCGACACCTTCGCCGCGAAATCATCGAACGCCGCCTTCGCGTCGGCGGCTTGCTTCTTCACCGACTCCAACCTGCGAGCCATGAGGTCGACCCGATCAGCGAGGGCCTGCGCTGACTTCTCAGCTTTGATATTGGCCTTCGACATCGTGTCCCCGGCGGAACTCGCGGAACCTCCCGCCGATCGAGCGGCACGGGCGACCTGCTCATATGCCCGGGTCGTCTGCGCTAGCACCGTCGGAGAGGAGCCCTTCCGAGCGCCCTCGAGTATTGCGCCGGACACCGTCGCGGACGTGTTCGCGTAGTCCCGGGCTACCCGTTCCTTGTTCGCGATCGCCGTATAGAGGTCGACGTAGGAACCGGCGGTGAGGAAGTTCTGTCTAGCCGCGTCACCGAGTTCCGCCGTGAGGTCGCTGATCTTCCCCTTCGCGTCGATCGCCGCGCCTCCGGCCTGTTCGAGCGCCCGATCGAGCGCCCGGATCGACGGCCGTACCTGCGCAGTTTCGCCGCCGAGCCACCCGACAACGTTCGACACCGTCTTGAGCCCATTCCAGAGGAACGGGAAATCGTTGACGAGGTAGTCGATGGACTTCTGGAAAGCGTTCATCTCCGAAGTCGTGCTAGCCGTCGCTCCGGTGACGTTCGCAAGCCCGGACACGATCGACCCGAGATCCCCAGTCGTTTCCCCGAGGCGCTTGCCGAGGAACCCGACCGCGGGTTCGAGATCCTTCATCCCCTGAGTTAGGGCGTCAGTCTCGGTCGTCGTGTCGCCGATCGCGGAGATCAGACCCGTACCGAAAGCCTCGATCAACTCGTCCGCGCCGACCTTGAGCCGCGCGAACTGACCTTCGAGGGTCTTCGCCGAGGTAGCGGCCTGGCCGGAGAATGTCTCCGACAGTTTCGCCGTGATCGCCTCGAAGTCACCCGAGCGGAGCGTGGCCGCGTCGATGCCAGCACCTAGCCGCGCGAGCCCGGTAGTCGACCCTGACGCCGCCTTACCGATCGCCTCGACGACCGTCGCCAGATCCTTCCCGGTTCCCGCTGCCACGTCGAGGGACAGGGCGAGGAGATCCTGAGCCTTCCCGACGTCCCGAGTCGAGCGGACGAGTCGATCGAACGCGGGTCGGAGTTGGTCGTCGGCGACGCCGGTCGACCGGGCGAGGGTGTCCACGAACGACTCGACCTGATTCGTCGCGTCACCGAGCCCGAGGTTGCTGAGGGTCTTCGCGAGTTTCGCGACCGCGGCCTCCTCCTCGATCGCGGCCTTCACACCGTCGACACCGAGTTTCAGGGCGAACGCACCGACCGCCGCGCCTGCCGTCGCGAGCGCTGCCGTCCACGCGAACCCGTAGCCCTTGACCCGGTTCGAGAACTGATTGAGGTCGCCCTCCGCCTTCCGAGTATTGGCGACGAGGTTGATGATGAGCGCGCGGCCCTCCATCAGATCACCCCCCGGTTCCACTTACGAACGACCGCGTTCACAGACTCCGCCCACATCTTGAGCGCCAGCGGCTTATACGTCTTCGCCTTGTCGAGCCAGCCGGTCTGAGTGAACGGCGCGTGAGACTCGCCCTTGTCGCCGGAGTGGGTCGGGTAGCGGACCATGATCGACGACGCCCCGGCTCGCTTGTTGTGGATCTTCCCGGTCTTCGTCGTGACCGCTCGCTTCTTGATCTTCCCGCTCGACGTCCGGTCGTAGTAACGGACCTTCGTCGACCCGATCAGAACCGCCGGGACTCGATCCCTGGTCGATCTGATATCAGCCGCCAGACCCTCACCCCAGACCGGCACCTTCGCGGCCTCCCGCCGGTAGGCGGGGACCATCACCCGATCAGCGATCGACCTCGACTGAAAGCGGAGTGCGTCGTTGGCTTCCTTCGGGAAACGGTTGAGCGCCCGGAGGAGGTCAGAGAGCCCGTCGATCTCGACGTCGACACCGTGAGTCCTGCTCACTCTTTGACCTCCTCCAGAACGGTCGAAAGGGTCCGCCAGTCCCAGCGCCGGACGGTGCCCGGATCTAGCTGAAATCTGAGGGCGACCCGAATCACCAGACGGGCTAGTGACTCGGCTGGGTAGGGTCCGACGCCGGGGTATCGACGACGGCGACCTCGGTCACGCCACGCCGCCACTCGACGAACGACGGCGGCCCGGTGACGTCCCGGTTCTCAGCGAAGTACGCGATCAGCCACAGGTCGGTGAGCGAGTAGTTCGCGAGATCCCGGTACGTCTTCCCGGTGTAGCCCTCCCACTCGATTACGTCGACCGGCTGAGAGGTGACCGTGCGGGATTCTTCTCCTCGTCGTACTTCGAGCGCGACGATCACTTGCCACCCGCCGGGGACAGCACGGGCATGCCGTCGAGCGTCATCGTGACGGAGACCTCGCTGATCTCACCCGCGGTAGCGTTCGCACCCGGGCGGACGGCGATCGCCTTGCCGGTGTAGGTGTCCGCGCCGTACTTCGCGATGAACGCGATCGACTTGCCGGCCGAGTTCCAGAGCGCCTTGTAGAGGCTGTCAGTCTCCGCGCCGTCGTAGGCGAACGTCACCGACAGAGTGCCGGACTCGTTGCCTCCGCCAGCCAACGGCCCGTTCTTCAGGACGTTGTACGTCGCGGTCGTGGACTCGTATGCGAGAGCGAACGAGTTGATGACGGTCGAGTAGTCCTTGCCACCGACCGAGAGGGAGCAGTCGCTCCCCGTGATGATGCTAGCCATTAGTGCTGTCCCTTCGTGCGGTGACGAGTACGGAGATATCCGCCGCGAGAGCGGAGCCTTGCGACCCGGCGAGCGTGGTGCTGCCGGGAGTCGAAACGGTCACGGGCTGATACCCGGACGGGAGAGCCTCGATCACCTGATCGACGAGTTCTTCGAGGAACGACTGAGCGCCCTCGGTGTCGATCAGCGGGGCGACGACAGTCACCCGGAGCGAGATCTCGCACAAGGGCCGAGGGCCCTGACCGACGATCCGCATATACGGCGAGTCGGGGGCGATGATGATCGCCGGGGGAGCGACCGTCGCAGGCATCGACCGGAAAGCCGGGAGGCCTGCCGCGAGGAGCGAATCCTCGAGGGTTGCTCGAACGTCGACCCCGAGGCTCATGCGATCTCCTCCGCAATGCAGAGCGCCAGTAGCCCGGACACTCGGGTCATCAGGGAAGCGCCCATGCGGTAGGGGAGCGGTTGGAAGTCAGGACCGACGACCTCGCCACCTGGGGCCGTCGTGTTCTGGTAGATGTCGATCGCCACGGTGAGCGCGGCGAGTCGGTCCTGAGCGTGCTGCGAGTGATCGCCCTCGGTGAGGTACGCGCTGATGAGAGCGTCCGACGCTGACGCCGCCGCGATCACGGTCGGGTCAGTAGCGGGGACGCGCAATTTAGCTGCGACTTCCTCAGGTGTGACGAGCACGGGGTTCCTTTCAGGGGAGTGAATGGGGCCCGGGTTCTTCCCATTGCCCGGGCCCCATCACAACTAGGCGGACGGCTTCAGCGAGCAGAACGCTGCGCCCTCGGTCACGAGCGCGGCCTGATAGCCGTAGAACGCGACGTCGGTCGAGAGGGTCGTCACGTTCGTGAGCGACAACTGACCGCCCTGCTGCTCGTACACCTCCAGCGCGGAGGAGTGCCCGACGATCATCGACCCGGTAGCGAGCCCGTAGGACACCACCGCGCGGAGCCCCATGACGGAGAACTCCAGCGAGTCGACGCGCGCCGTGCCGGGAGCGTTCATCGCTCCGAGCGTCGGGAACAGCGGACGGCCCGTCGTGTCGCAGAGCGAGACGAGGCGCTGCCACTGATCCGTCGACAGGAAGATCGTGTCGGGAGCGAGGTAGGTGTTATCCCACACCGACTTCGACGCGCCAGCGATCGCACCGATCACCGCGTCGGACTTCGCGTCCGCGGCGAGGGGAACGGTCTTCGTCACGCCAGCGACGAGCGTCGCCGCGGTAGCGGATTCGGTCTGCATCGCGTAGGTGCGAGCGAGATCCTCGATGACGATGCCCATGATCCCCGGGGTCGACCATGCGGCGTCCTGGAATGAGATCTTGAGCGTTCCGCCGTAGGTCGACTTCGTGACCGTGAGCGGGGTCGTCTTGAGGGTCTGCGAGGCGAGCGGGTCGATCTCCTTCGCCTGCTTGCCGACGAGGGTATGGGTCGTCACCTTCGGGCGGATGAACGACGCACCCGCGGAAGGCATGCCGACGGAGCGACCCGCGGACATGACCGGGCGAGAGTTCGCGAGGAACGTGATGACCGGGCCGAGGATCTCGGTCGGGATGATTCCGGGGTTGTCGGCGATCGTCTGGTTAGCGGCGCGGATCTTCATCGCCGCTTCACGGTCACCGTTCTGTGCTGCGATATAGGCCACCGCGTAGTCGGCAGGGTTGCCGAACGTGGCGCGGGGGCGAGTGTGGACGACCGGGGAGAGCGCTGCGGCAGAGGCAGTCACAACGACGTCGGACTCCTCCACCTCCTCGACCTCCTCGACCTCGATCGGGTCGGTGTTCGGATCCATGAGTGTTTCCTCCTGAGTTGTGTCGCTTGCTGCCACTCGCTCGACGCGAGAGGAATCGAGAGCGGGATGCGAGACGAGGGACACCTCGTCGAACACCGCCGCGAGAACGTGGAGGACACCGGAGCGCTCCTCCCACTTGTCGATCGACGCTCCGACCGACAGACCACCTCGGAGGCCTTCCGCGGCCTCGATCAGGGAGTCGTCACCGGCCCGGGTAGCGATCACCCGGAACACTCCGTCGATGCCGTCCGAGTGCTCCGAGAACGACACCGGGCGACCGATCGGTCGGGTCCGGTCATGCTCCAGCCGGAACACCACATCGTCGGCAGGCTTGAGCGACCCGGGCTCGAACACGACCGGGATATCGACGCCCCCAGGTCGACCCTGCTCGCCCCATGTGACGACACGACCGGAGATCGTCCGAGACGTCTCGTCGGCGGCGGTGATGCGGGTAGCGAGTTCGATTCTCATTCGGGCCCCATTCCCGGTGTGTCGTGAGGTGTCTCCGGCTGTTCGACGATGTTCGACGGAGTGGTGTCGATCGGGACGTACCCGGCGAGCGCCTCGAATGCTCGAGCCTCCTCGACGCTGACCACCCCGAGCGGGATTAGTTTCGAGTAGAGTTCGGCGCGCATCATGGGATCGACGCGGAGGAACGGCCCGTAGTCGAACTCAACCGCCGCGCCTTCCCCGGTCACGTCATCGAACGACAGTCGAGCCTCGATCGCTTCCGCGAAAGGCTTGAGCGCGGACATCAGGTCGAGGCGCTGCTGGGTCAGGTTCGCGTAGTTGTGGCTCGCGTTCGCGATACCGATCGCAAGGTAAAGCGGGGGGATGCCGGTGAGCCTCGACGTTTCGAGCACCTGCTGATCCCGGGCCTCGGTGAGGGCGATCTGCGTCGCGTCCCAACCGTCGGAGATCAGGTCGTAATCGCGTCCGATGAACGCCGTTGAGTGAGAGCGTCGGGCCTGCTCGACGGAGGCGAGGACGTTCGTGATCTGATCGGTCGTCTTCCGGGGCCCGTTGTTCTTGATGACCTGTAGCGGCTGGGGAGTCGCCGCGTACATGCGTACCGCGTCTTCGAGCATGCGGTGTGTGTGGATCGTGCGAGCGCCGTCCTGGAGCCACCGACCCGCCGCGGCCTCGAACGCGATCACCGCCCGGGCGGGGACGGTGTAGCGCTTGCCGAGGTGGACGATCGAGTACGGGGGAGCCGGGTCGAACGGCGTCGACTTGATGACGGTGACGTTCTCGACCGGGACGTAGACGACGCGCTTGTGCTTCGCGACCCTCGCGTTTCCGTACCGCCAGCCGTTCGGCGACTGCCAGTCGAGGTTCACCCAATAGGCGACCCCGAAGTGGGCGAGATCCTCGACCGTGTGAGCGAGGAGGGAGTTCAGGGTTCGACCCGGGTCCGGCTGTCGCAGGAACGACGGGCCCGACTCGCGCTTGCCGTTCGCGGACGTCTGGACGAGTTTGAGCCCGGAGAGGTTGCTCGATACGAGTTTCACCGCGCGCCGGTAGGCGGGGACCTCCATCGCGGTATCCCGGTCGATGACGCTCATCATCATGCCGGGGAACGGGTTACCCGGCATGATCGGCGCGCGGTCTTCCCCTGAGTCGTCAGCGGAGGCCTCGGGGGAGGGAGCCAACCCTTCCGAGGCCTCCACCCGACGGGAGAAGAATCCCACGGCCCTACGTTGCCTCGACTACCTCAGAGGCTCGCGGATCATTGCGCTTTCTTTGTTTCTTGCGTTTCGTGCGTGTCGTGCGGTTTATGCGACGGCGATCGAGTCGTCGGAGTCATCCGGGTTCGACGCGACGTAGTACGCGAGGGCGAGCGCGATCGCCCCAGCGATCGGACCCGTCGACGCCTTGAGCCGCGACAGCGTGAACCCGCCGTCGTTGTAGACCTTCGGCACCGCCCGAGAAAGATCCCCTAGGAGGCTCTCTGAGCCATCGTGGACGATCCTGCCGTCGTTCACGGCCTGCCGGAGCATCGAGCACGCCGCGGCGTACTGAGGGAGCGGGAGAGCCCTGCGACGGTGCCCTAGCGACTCGACGTACCGAGAAACGTCCTCCCCGGTCAGCCGGTCGTAGACGACCTCCTCCGGCGCGTACTTCTCCGCGGCCCGGGCGACCGCGTGAGCGAAACGAGTCTCGTTTATCCCGAGCGGGTCATCCCACGACTCGACGACTTGGATCGCGACCTTCCCCTGCGGGGTCTTCCCGGCGAGGATGATCCGCCCACACGTCCGCCCATGGTCGATGTCGAACGACAACCAGACCCCGCGATCGGTGTCGATGTCAGGCCTCTGTGATACGGCTAGGGCCTGCCACTTGTCGAGGTCGACCGCCGGGAGATCATTCGCCTCGCCCCACTTCCCGAGGTGCTCCCGGGCGAACGCCTCCGGCGTGTTGATGATCCTCTGAGACTCCAGAAACGCTTCCCCAAGGATCGACGTCCCCAGCGACGGATTAGCCCGAAACCAGCCCTCGTGATCCTCCGGGTCTTCGTCATCCCGGGCGCACCATTCCCGCCACGACACCGACCCCGCCTGACCATGCAGAGCCCTGCCACGGTCACGCATCCCGAGCCACACCTCGGACTCCATCGTCCCCGCCGACGACGCCGCGATGATCTGCCCACGACCGCCAGCCTGGGCCCGGGCGACGAGCGGAGTCAGCGCCGCCATGATCTCAGCATCGAGATACATCGCCTCATCTAGGACGAGGAGATCCGTCTCCAGACCTCGACCCGCGGACCCGGTGCGCGTCGACGGGACGAACCGAGCACGCCTCCCGTCCGGGAACCGGAAGTCGATCCTCTGCTGACCGTTCGCCTTCCGCACCTGATCCACATACCGGCGGAACGGGTCACGCTCGACGATCTCACACATCGACTCGAACGTCTCGAACGCCGTCCGATTGTCCTGCGCCGTATACGACACCCTCGACTCCCCGAGCACGAAGATCCCGAACACCATCCGGGCGAGGAGGAGCGCGGTCTTCCCGTTCCGTCGAGGAAGGCACAGCCCCGCCGCGGTGACCTTCAGCGCCTCCGAACGGCGGTCATATTGGAGCCACTCCGTCAGCGTGTCCCTCTGCCAGTCGAGCAACTCGAACCCCGCGAGGCCGATCAACTCCGCCGCCTGCGGACCCCAGGACGGGCCCCGCCCGGGAACCGTCCCGAACGTCGGCGAACTACCCCTTGACCGACCGGAGCCGGATCGCCTCGATCGGGTCACCCTCCGCCTCCTTCACCGGGCGCACCTTCGCCAGATCAAGCACAAGCGACCGCTTGAGTTGCAGCGCCGCGAGCCGCACATACGGCGGCGGATCATCCGCCAGCACCCGATCGACATCCTCGATCAGCGCCTCGACCTGCTCCGGCGTCTCCCACTTCAC
>JACCDW010515323.1_pt1 | contig 11845 bp, 12 predicted proteins | sample 7449781 | NCBI WGS metagenome assembly JACCDW01 (sample SAMN15323449, study PRJNA562643) | freshwater metagenome | isolation source: river surface water | place: USA:Blue River Watershed | collected 2017-08-18
AAACGCCTGTCAGTTACAACAATAACCGAATCAAACAAGGGATTCGAAATCCCTTTACTTCCAGGTATAGAATCACTCTCAGGATAAGTTTCTATGAGCTGATATGCAGCCCAAGTAATGCTATTTGACTTTCCTGATCCTGCACTATGTTGTATCAAATAAGTTTGGCCAACACCTTTCTCACTGGAGTCTTGAACCAATTTTCTTACGACATCTAATTGGTGATAACGAGGGAAGTAAAGTGTTTTCTTGGCAAGTGGGTCCGATTCAGTACCATCAAATCGAACGAAGTGTTGGATAATGTTGGCTACGCTTTTTCTAGTGAAAATCTCTTCCCACAGGTATGCAGTTTTATGACCAAATGGATTTGGGGGATTCCCTTTCCCAAAAATTGGCTCACGTTGACCTAAATTAAACGGAAGGAAGAATGTATTGGAACCATTTAATTTGGTTGTCATGTAAGCTTCATCGGTATCAACCGCAAAATGAACAATACATCGACCAAAATTGAGCAGTGGTTGAGCTATATCTCTTTTGAATTTGTATTGGTTTTGCCCATGTACTTTAGCATTTTGACCTGTCCATTGATTCTTCAGTTCCATAGTAGCAAAAGGCAAACCGTTTACAAAAAGCACCATATCGATTTCCTCTCCTGGATTGCTTAATGAATAACGAAGCTGTCTGGTAACACTGAACTGATTCGCTTCAAAATTCGCCTTTATTGAATCGCTACTGCTAGCTAGAGGCAATGGGTATAATAAAGTAAAATGAGCATCATCTACATCTAATCCTTTGCGGAACAATCGCAAAATGCCATATTTCTTGATCATGCGATCCAATCGTTCAAGGATTTTCAACTTCCAATCGCTTTGTCTTTGGAGTTTTGCCAATTCATCCTTTTGGGTTGATTCCAAAAAGTCCCAAAAGCGAATCTCATCAATGGCATATTTAATGTTGAAATCCTCAGGCAGACCAATGAAATAACCATTGCCTGATCGATAACTTGCAGGTGGCTCATTCAAAGTATTTAAAGGGATATTTTTCTCCTTGAACTCTTCAAGACAACTGCCCGTAAGTCGTTTTTCGATAGTAGCTTCAAGAGCCTGTTCGTTGGTTTTACTCGGCATCGATATGAACTTTAATTTTACCCGTAACCGCACTATTTATTAATGTGGTCTTATATTCCTTAAGTTTTTCTATTTCTTGCTCTTTCAGAGTAATAACTTTGTTAAATTTCATACTTACATTTCTATTGTATGATTCGATTTGTTGAATTTCAACTGAATCAGGAATCGCAACTTTGAAATTTAATATCTTAGTTTCTGATATGGTGGGTATTGTACTTCCAATAACCTCGGTTTGAACCTGAGATTGCACCATTGTTGATTTTAATAGAGTATTGAAATAACCAGGATTGATTTGCAACTCTTTAAAAACCAACAATTGAGGATTTATTGTGGCTTTTTGAGGCAATTTTTTAACTATCCCAGTTTTTCCAAATGTAGACCCAGTTTTTACCATTAGAACATCATTTTCAATGATTTGAATTTCTGGTGATTCGTTATACTTATTCCAATTTAAAAAGCTGCATTTATCGAATGTCATTTCTTCTCCTTTGATATTGGAAGGACTTATTGTTATTGCTCCTTCACCTTCACTTACTAAATCTGCAGTCGTATAACCTCTGAAACCAATTCTTCCGTAAGCTTTACATAGTTCTTTTAATCGTTTCACTTCCCAATGTTCAGGAATCTCCCCAATCCATTCAACACCACAATCCTTCATTTTTGCATTCGGATTTAGCCCTCGAGTAACCGCTCTATGTATGAGTATTTGCCTACGCTCCTTTAGTAGCTCTATTTGCTTTTGTTTAATATCAATGGCTTGATCAATAAGAGCTGTTTTGCGATCAAGAAATTCAGCAATTGCGGTTTGTTCTTGAAGAGGTGGTATTAAAAACGGGATATTTTTCATCCTATCTCGAGATAAATCCCATTGACCAATTCGAACACCATCAGATGCTGATCCAAAGAAAGAAATATAAAGACGACTTCTTATTGCCAAATGAAAATATCGAGAATCAATATCATTTCGTAATTGAAAAATATAATATGCTGGGCTAACTATTCCGTCTTGATCCGAAATTCCATATGAGCCTTGCCAAGCCTTCATTTTATTCATTCCAAATTGGCCTTTCCTAATTACTTTATAATTAGATAAATCATCAGGAATGAAATTGTGATTTTCTTCCTCATTGTCCAGGTCTCTTATTATTACACCTTTCTCTCGAGTAATAGATAGCAATGGTAAATCTGTCCCACTTCTCTCTGAAACACTATTTAAAATTGATGCAAGCCTCTCTAACTTCCAATACTTAGGAATCTCACCAATCCATTCAATACTAGAATCCTTATAAGAAGGATACCTTTCAAGTTTGAATTTATCTATTTCAATTCCCATTAAGCTAAATTTATAATTTCACGAATTAAACCATCACTCATTTCTTCCAACTTCAAAATATCCTCACTAACATCTTCAATTGCACGCAATGGCTTATGGCGGTAGAAATACTTGTTAAAGCTAATTTCATAACCGATTTTAGTGGCGTCAAGATTAATCCATGCTTCATCAACATGAGGTTTAACTTCCCTTAAAAAGTAGCTGTGGATGTTTTCTTTAAGAGGTACGTTTTCCGAATCACGCAAGTCACTTTCTGTTTCGTATGTCAGGTATTCTCCTTTTTTATCGGTGGCAAAATAGCCATGATCAGCCAGTTCACTTTCTTTACAATCTAAATGATCAAGTAATTGCTCAAGTTTATCGCCTAATAGCTTTGTTGTACCCTTAATCACCTTTTCTGCGGTTGGGTCATACCAACTGACAGCGTTTAAAATGGCGTTCTTCTCAGATGCAGAAAGCTTAATCTTTTTAGACTTAAGTGCTTCATCAACCTTCTCTTTGAAAATATTGAAATTGTTAAACTCCTCTCCGCCAATGGCATCCATCAAAACAGTTGCTGTATTGAGCAATTCCATTTGTTTTGCCCATAAAGCTTCACTTACCAACGCTTTGCTTTGCTTTGCATTTAGGTTAAGTTCGTTCCTCTCGCACCAGTCTAAAATTGTCTTTTCATGGTGGTCTAATTCCGTGTAAACCTTTTCACCAAGGGTCTCATAAGCCCAAACCATTGGTTCTTTTAAGGATTTGTCAAAACGTAATTCAGAAATGCGCTCTTGCGTAAATTGAGCTTTAAGGCGTTTTGGTCGTTCAATAGTTACCTTATAATATCCAAAATCACCATTGTCAAATACTTTTGATGCAATCCCCTCTTCATCGTTTGACTCGGGGTTTATTTCCCTATCAATTGCCTGCATTTCCTTGTACACTGAAACAATCTCTCGGATATGCTCAGGTGAAAATTCACAGTTCTTGTTACCCAGGTTTTTACGAAGCTTCTGGAACATCAATCCTGCATCAATAAGTTGAACCTTTCCCTTACGTTTTGGATCTTTATTATTACTCAAGATCCAGATGTAGGTGGTAATACCTGTATTATAGAAGAGGTTATTCGGAAGTTGGATTATCGCTTCCAGCCAATCATTCTCAATTATATATCGTCTGATATTACTTTCTCCGCCACCAGCATCACCAGTGAACAAGCTACTACCATTGTGAACTGAGGCTATTCTTGAACCAAGAGGGCTCTGAGTTAATGGTTTCATTTTATGAACCATATCCATCAGGAATAGAAGTTGACCGTCTGATGAACGTGGGGTAGCATCAGCATCTTCCTCAACTCCCCAGTAGTTCTTTAGCTTTATTTGAAAGCGTGGGTCAATGATTTCTTTCCCATCTTTGATATACTTTTGTTCACTAGCCCAAGATTTACCGTAAGGTGGATTGGATAGCATGAAATCGAAGGTTGTACCCGCAAACTCATCTGTACTTAAAGTTGAACCAACTCTGATGTTTTCAGGGTTATTCCCTTTAATCATCATATCCGATTTACAAATCGCATAGGTTTCATCGTTGATTTCTTTACCGTAGAGGTAAACATCACCTTTGGCTTTGATGATACCATCTTCATCTTTAATGAAGTTTTGAGATTCGGTGAGCATTCCACCGCTGCCACAAGCTCCATCATATATGGTCATTACAGGTGGAAGTTTGTCTTTGATAGGCTCAAAAATCACATGTGTCATTAGGTCAATAACCTCTCTCGGGGTAAAGTGCTCTCCAGCTTCTTCGTTATTATCCTCGTTGAACTTCCTGATTAATTCCTCAAATACGTAACCCATACCCAAATTGGATAGAGGGGGCAATTTGCGGCCATCTGGATCATTCTTTTCGAACGGGGTAAGGTTTATATAAGAAGAGGTGAATTTCTCCAGCACGTTCAATAAAACATCTTTGGAAGCCATGTGACGAACCTGACTCTTCAGCTTGAACTTTTCAATGATTTCCTTTACGTTCCCACTGTACCCATTCAAGTAATCCTCAAAGTTTGCTTGAAGGATTTGTTGGTTGTTAGTTGCAGTATCATGCAGCCGTTGAAGAGTCCACTCACTTGTGTTATAGAACACATAGCCGCTTGCTTGTCGTAATCCATTTTCATCCCATTCGGTGAACTTTGCTTCATCACGTTGGAAAGTTAACTCTTCCATTACAGCAGCTTTGGTTGGTTCAAGCAAAGCATCTAATCTTCGAAGTACCACCATAGGAAGAATAACATCACGGTACTTACCACGAACATATACGTCACGCAGACAATCATCGGCAATTGACCAGATGAAGGAAATTAATTTATTATGGACAGCTTGGTTCATTACTTATTTGAATTTTGAGGTAAAAGAGCTGAAATATCGCATTGTAATACATCAGAGATCCGCATTAACATCTGAATATTGGGAGTACTTGAAGAGCTACACCACATAGAAACTCGAGACCTACCTACGTTCAACTGACGGGCCAATTCAATCTGTTTCATGTTTCTTTCCTTCAAAACTTCAGCAATACGATTTTTCATGTATGAAATATTTGGGTGGAAAGGTACTATAAATGTTCAAATAAATTGAACATAAGATTCCAATATATCATTTGGTACAATCAATACTTATATTTAATTTACCCCCTTAATGTTTCACCATCGTTCCGAGGGTGTTGAAAATAAAGGGATTGACAAATTCATAGGGTAGCTAAAAACCACTTGATTTTTTAACATAAAATCATTATTATTATAATCAAATGCCAGAGAATATGATAAAATACGCAGTTAGAGTGCCAATAAACATTACACGTGAATTACTACAAACACTTTTAATGAAATCAAGTAATCCAATTGATGTTCAAAACCCAATACTTATTGATAAAATGCTGTTCGTTATTTCCGAAATATTCAGAGTGCAATTGAATAATTTTTGGGATGACATCAATGATGACGGCATGGCTCATCTACAAGCAAAATATCTAAAAGCAAACCTATCCAGATCAGGTGGGGTCACCTACAAAGAAGTAATAGATAAGCTTTTGGCAATTGATCTGATTATTGTAAATAAATCCTATCGAAGATTACATTATTCAAAGGGATATGCCATTAAAGACTTTCAATACAACCTCTCGTTCCATCAAGTCCCATTAGAAGTATGGACACCTAAACCACGAGTAAATAGCATTGAATCTACTCCAACTGGCGAAAAAATAATTGATCAAATCCGCACAAATATTGAGGAAATAACTGTTGACAGGAAATACATAAATTTCGTAAACAAAACACAAATCAACCTCTATTCCATATGGCAGATATTATACAATGTAGACTCAACAATTAAACAGACAAGTAAAAGGTTAGAACATAATACAGGACTCCAAGATATTTACATCACTTCTGACGATTTTGGACGAGTTCATCACAACATAACCAGTATAGGTAAAAAGTATCGCCCAGCATTTAAAATTTTGGGAGAGGATATTTATAGTGTTGATATGAGTGGCTCTCAGTTATTTTTTTCAATTAAAAAATTAGTATCCTATAGTAAAATGAAGGCGGGGTCGAAGGATTGGAATGTTGTGTGTCAGAAATTACCAGATGTGCCCAAATTTATTGAAAATGTACTATCGGGTAAATTTTACAATTCTATTGGAAATCACTTAGATCTAACAGAAGAGGAACTTAAAGCCAATAAAATTCAAACATTAATGCCGATTTTTTCAAAAAAAGACCCTAAACGAAAAACTAAATATTTAAAAGCTCTTGAAGCGGTGTATCCAACTTTTTTATCCTGTATGAACACCTTAAAAAAGGATGATTATTCTGAAGCCGCCAAGTACCTGCAGCGAGAGGAAAGTACTGTGATGATTAACACCGTTTGTGAGACATTAGTGAAGAAAGGAATATGGTTCATACCTATTCACGATTGTATTTTAACGCAGAAAGAGAACATTCAACTTGTTCAAGAAGTCATTGTAGAATCATGTGAGAAATATAATGGCTTTCGTCCACATGTAAAAGTAAGTAACTGGACTGGGTTAAGGACTACAAAGGTAATTGGCGATGCAGACGATATAAGACAGCATAAGATTAATAACATAATGGACCAAAAGAAAAGAGAAGAAATGAAACCGATAAATTCCATGTTGAAAGAAATAAAACAAAAAAATAAATCAAAAAATATAATTTAGCGCATTATGAAAGATCTGAATAAATTACTGGACGATATAACTAACAATGACTCATTTAAAAATCCATTAAATGATGTTGAAGATGTTATTCAGCAACCCGATACTTTGTATAGTGGTTTTCCTGGAGATCTCGGGCAATTCCATCAACTTAAACGTCCAGAAAAAGCGATTAAAAGGAAAACAGGTGATGATTTGGTTTTAGATCTCGAATCAAAATTAGGTGCCATCAACAACCTGATATTGGAGCATGGCAGTAAAGAAAAGATGATTGAAACTGTAAGGGAAAAACTAGGTAAATCCATGCAGGAACTTATTCTATTTGTTTCTGATATTGATCTTGAGTTACATGAAGATGCCAAAAACAAATTTGAAATAATCAAGGAAGCATATGAAAATCTGGGGACGAAGTTGCCTGGGTATCAATCTAAAAAGAATAAAGATCGTAAAGTCGAACTAACGCAGCCTCAAATCGTCCTTTTGTTTCACCATTTGCAGAACTTAGGAATGATCACTAAAGATGTGCCAAATACAACTTTAGCGGTATGTATTTCAGAAATTACAGGTTTCGGATTTAAGCAATTAAGGAAGTCGTTGAGCAGTGTTAGCTTGTTTTCGGAGAATGTCGATGCAAATTTCAAGCCTTCGGATTACAGTGCCTTAGATCTAAAAGTCGAATCCCTTAAACAGCACCTGAAGAGAGAATCAATAGAAAGATTCAAATAAAACTGTACGGGTACAACTAAGATTGTACCCCACGCATACCTTTTGGTCTATTTAGCTTCGCAGAAGTAAAATGATAGACCATGAAAAATACTTCTCAAAACAAAAGACGAATAATTGATTTTCAGACTGAGGTTAATTTTAACCCTTGACGTCTGTTTATATCTAATCCATGGTCATAATATGTGACCATCTCAAATACACTTTTACCCGAACTCACTGGGTTTAGAAATCAAAATAATTTACTGTTAAAAAAACACCTGTATGCACGGGGTGGAATTATCGTGCCTTAAAAAAAGCAAAATGAAAACTAAAGAAATAAAGAAAATTGATCTGGCTGAAGTATCCAGACGACATGAGGCATTCAGCCAGGAAATGGCAACTTACAGATTACATGAAGTGGTTTCACTCTGGTTTAAAGTCAACTCCGAGAATGTGGATTTCGAGGAACTAACAGACGAAATCTGCGGCTTCGTTGAAGATGTAATTGGAGATCATGTAATCAATCCTCGCAAGTTGAAATTAAAAAAGGAGTTGTGGTAATGGAAGTAGGAAAGGAATTAGAAAGGCAACTTATTGAATTGAAGGTTCAGTATTGTAGGCATCATTACTTCAGGGCAAAATCAGAGCTAAATATGATCAAGGCCGTTGCTGAAGAAGACTATGAAACAGCTGCAAAGGAAAGGGATAACCTCGCCCTATTTGATGAAAAAATCGAGGGTGTAAATAACAAAAAAGAAGAACTGTTAAAAAATAACAAATGAAGGACTTTTTAAAATTCACAGAACCCAAATTGAGCATGGGAAAAAAGCCACAATTTATACCCAAAGGCTCAACGCTTGAGAAAGAACTCGCTAAGAATGTCTGGTATATTGGCTATACATACAATGGCAAGAGATATAGAATCAAACAAAACTTGAACCGAATTTCAGATTATAAAGAGAAATTCAATCGAGCAAGGGTTATGATAGAGGCCTTGAAGATGCGATTCAATCAAGGTTATAATCCAGAGCAAGAAGGAGTTTATATAAAAAACACCTTAAGAACTGAGTTGACAATCAACGAAGTCGTAGCAAAATATTTAGCTCACCTGAATAAATATGCCCGCCCTAAGACTATTCAGAGCTATCATAGCAAGCTACGTTACTTCGTTGAAGAGTTTGACCAAAAAACGATCAAAAGTTTTACTCATGCGGATATTCAAGATTTCATTCAAGATAGAATAAATGGAAATATACCTAAAAGGATATTTAGAGACAACACAACTATTCAACTAAGTGAAAATTTAAGATGGACTAGAAATACAGTAAGATCCGCAAAAGGCATTTTTCGGGCATTTTTTAGTTGGTGTATATTAAATCGCTATTACGAAGGTGTAAATCCAATTGGATTGATCGACTCTAATACAATTATAAGTGATAACGAACCCCCATTGAGAAACAAAGCATTTTCTGAATCCGACAATACTAGAATTATGGAATATTTGGACAAATTCGACCCAGCAATTGCGTTCTTTTGCCGAATCCTCTATTGTACTTGTTTGAGACCTGGCGAACTGATCAAACTAAAGATTAAAGACTTCAACTTAGATACAAGATTCATTACAATACCATTAAGCATATCAAAAAACCGAAAATCTAAAAGACCCGAGCGGATTTATATTTCTGATGAATTGTTCAAACTTTTGTCAAAACAAAAAGTAGAAAATTTCAGTCCCGATTTATTCATTTGTACTGACTCCTTACAAATTTTTGGAAGTGTCCCATTTGGACGAGATACACCATATAAAAGATTCAAGAAGGCGCTAGCAAAGCTCAATCTGACCCATAAGGGTTATGTACTTTATTCATTTAAACACTTTGCAAATATCATTCGACTCAAGGAAAATTGGACATTAACTCAAATAATGATTGGCAATCGACACTCTAGCATTGCAATGACAGAACATTATTTGAAAGACCTTAAGGATGAAAGCTCACTAAGTAATTTAACCATCCCAATGATATAACAGCAATATGAATATTTTAACTATCGTGAACGAGTTTGAAGCTAATTACGCATCTTCATTCAAATACACTGCAAATGTGAAATATGGCATCGAATTTAAAACCAGTATAATCGAGGATATTGAAACAAATCTTCAACTACTTCACAAAGTATTTTTGACAGGCAAATCTAAGTCAGTTAAAGTTGGTTGGGAAATGACAATTGATCATATCGAACGACTACAAGATTTACTAGAAAAAATAATTATTGAGTATAAATCTCGTTTTAAAATCCATCCGAAAAAGATGAAAATTTATGAGGTGAACAGGAAGATCAGAGAATGGGAACTGCCATCACCCAAAGAGTTCTCAAAGACCGTAATTAACGAAATAATCATCCAGGAGAAACCCGAAAAGCTCACGAAGGCAGAAAGGTTGAAGAAAGAGGCAGAAGCCTTTAATATTGCTTGGGCATTTGGTAAACTTGAAAAGAAAAAACGATAATTTACAGTGTCAAAACAGTGTCAATTAATCCCAATCGCCCCCCATTTTGAGTGATTTTCCAAAATTCAGAAAAAATCTAAGTGATTGATTTACAAAGAAAAAGCCCCAAATGACTGGGGCTTTTTTTATCTGCGGAGAGAGAGGATTGTGAACTATATACCCCTAACTCCTTGTAAAACATCAGATTTAGAACTTTCATTGCTAAGTGGGTAACCAGTTGGATACCCAGTTGCTAAAGATGGGGACTTTAACTTCTGCCTTCTAGGTTAACCATTAGCAGTACAAATATATACTTTTTGCTCGGAGATTTTCAAAGCGAACGTCCGAAAAATTATCCCACCCAGTATGAATCTATCTTTGATTCTACAGCATCCATTGCATAAAAACCACCCCTCTCCCTACTAACCGTTAGTACACTGACCTTTGTTTTTCCGCTAAAACACTGCAATCAAAGGCAATTTCTAAAATCATATCTAATTAGGCAATTGGCAATGGGTATATATATACCATTGCCATATTGCCATGAGTGATTTTACCGACCCGTTAAACCATTAGAGATATTTTTCGTACTGATTTTACGTTTTTTGACTAAAAACAATTTCAAATTAAAAAAGAAATATTATGGTTAAACTTCTAACAGAAACCCTAATGCAGCTTAAAGTTGCGAAAGTGCAAGTGCACTCTTTTTCGGTACGAAAGCAAGTAAATTTATTTGAAAGCGAAGTATCTCCCGAAATAACTTTTAACGGATATAAACAGACTGCAGATTATCATTCTTTTCTTGATTCCTTATACTACAACTGTAAAGTTCGACTAGAAGAAATACTCAACGAAAGCCGCAGCGATCCTGAAGACCTTAAAAGGAAATTGGATTTATATCGGTTCGAAATTAAAGAATTTAAAAACAGATATTTTCCTAAAGAAAATGAACAAGTTTTATTGAACAGAATTGAACTTGTAAAAACACCACTTCTCAAAATCAATGAAGACTACCTATTGAAAAAAAAATTCTCGGTTATTTTACCATCCAATTCCAATTCTTAGAAATGCTAGACCAACTCTACTTTCACAGAATTCAGCATTTGGAGAAGTATTTTACTGTTAAATCTAACACACCAGTACCAAGCCTTGGAGATTTGATAATTCCTACTTCAAAAGAACTATCTGCTTACCATATGGGACAATTGAGCCTATTCCCAAAAGAAAGTGGCATTACCTACTTGAAATGGAAAAGAGATAAAGTTGCCTTCGTAGAACTCTTCGTATCTGTACATGAAAGCAAAGCAATACTTGGGCTCAATGACCAACCTGTCTCAAAAAAAGATTTCATGGCACTTCTAATGTGGTTTTTCAATATTCGAGTTTCACAATGGTCTAGAGTTTTAAATGCTGCCATGGAAAGGAAAATTAAGCGTGAAAGTGAGTATTTACTAGAACTCAACAGAATCTTCATAGAGATGAACAATAAGCGCCTTTGACAAAATCTTATGTAAGTTACATGTAAGTTACACAAGGAACTAAACGAATCATTTTAGCATTGCATTCTGAATTCAAAATCAAGATGCAAATGGACTTCACAAAAACCTTAACACCAGACTATGAATCAATTCTCCAACGGTTATCCTTCCTTGAAAAGGAAATAGAACGAATTAAGGCGGTTAATCAGCCAATACCTGAAAAAGACAGGTACATGGATATCAAAAATGCTTGCGCAATGCTTGGCGTGAGCAAGACTGGCATGTATCGTTTACTCGAACGAGGCGAATTAGGTTATACCATAATTGGAAGGCAGAAACGCATCCTTGTTTCTGAACTTAACAAGTATTCCGAACGGAATAAAGTGGAACCACTTGGATCAATTCTATAACCCTAAACGCTACATATATGTCACTCAACAAAGAATCAATATTACACAAAACCAACAAAGGGCTTGATGTTTTCAAGTACTTCCTTGGTAA
>JACCDW010622353.1_pt1 | contig 11844 bp, 20 predicted proteins | sample 7449781 | NCBI WGS metagenome assembly JACCDW01 (sample SAMN15323449, study PRJNA562643) | freshwater metagenome | isolation source: river surface water | place: USA:Blue River Watershed | collected 2017-08-18
ACACCAGGCTTAAATGGCTTCGGTCCCTTGGCTGGGTCAAACCAACCAACGTAAGCTTTGCCTGCCTTTGATACGCCCTTCTTCTTAGCGTATTTGCCTCGACCGTCTGGTAGGTCTGGAGCATCTGGGTGTCCATATGTCCATTCATTACCATACTTATCTTTGACTACCTCGATTGATTGAGGTGATGATGACACTGGCTGAGGATTCATGCCAGCATCTTGGAGAGCCTGAATAGCTTGCTCCATGTTAGGTGCGTAAGCACCACCAGTTGGTCGGTTAACTAGCAACGCTTGCAAACTTTGTGCTTCATTGATTGCCTCAACTGCTGCCATTAGGTTTGCTTTGAACTCAGCAACTGTTTGACCGCGAACGGTAAACAAGTCCTGTCCATTCAGTTTGCCAGTGTATGAGAACGTAGATTCAGTCATCTAGTTCTTCTCCTTTTCTTTCCCCTTTGTAGGTATTTGTAGTGGGAAATCTTTACTGCCCATTGCTGGACACTTTTCTTGGAATGAACACATCTTACAGTTTTCCCCAACAGATGGTGGGAACCAACCGCTAGACACGGAATCATTCATTGCACCAAATACATAATCAAAATAATCCATGCTTAGGTGAGATAAGTCAAAGAGGTCATCGAGTTGACCTTGGCGTGTCATAAAGAAAGCGCCCCACTTAGGGCGAATGCCATACATTTTTTCAATACCGCTGGCATACAAGCCAGCTTGAATCATACCAAACGGTGTCCTAGCACCAGTCTTGAAATCTACAATTACCAAATCTTCCCCCACTTGGTAAACGATATCAATGACAAAGCGGACAGGTGTGCCTCCGAAATGCACACTTGCATCCCACTCGATGCCAGGACGACCGTCAGGCATGGTTGCGATTTTCCAACCAGACTGAGCATACCATTTCTGGTAACCCTCAACCTGCTTGAGTCCATCGCTCTGCCAGAACGCTAGGTCTTCCCCATCAGGACGAGCAGCTGTCTTGCGACCTGCTGTCTTCCATTCAGTGCTAGGAATCCCTGACTGTTCTTCAGTAATCTTAACAGATTCGTTAAATACGTCAAGCCACTTCTCAGTTAAATTCATCGCCATCATTCTCTCTCGGTATGTAGTCTGGATTATCAATAGGTGTAGGTGTAGTCATCGGCGACCCACATGTGGCACAGAATGAATCAGTGAACCACATAACCAGTTCATAGTCTTGGAAGATGGCACGGACGATTTGGATATTAGAACCACAGTTAATACACTCATTGCTGGGTATTCCCCGCTGGTCAATTAGATTCTTGTTGGGTTCTATAGAGCTCATGGTTCAGCCATTCCAGCATGGAATGGACTGCAGAACCAGCAGCAAGATATACTGCAGGCTTTTCTGGAACCATAGCCACTTTGCTGAGGTAGTATTTTTGTGGACAGGATTGCCAAGTAGACAATTGGCTGTATGAACGGTGTGGGGGTAGTTGACTCATGTGCATAGTTTATATCTCCAACTCGGACAAATCGTGCAGGACACGCCGAAATATTTTTAACCGAGCTTATGATAGGGTTGAGGGGTGGAGGGCGGGAAAGGCTTGCCTGATGGCAAGCCGTGGTCGGATGGAGGATTATGAATGACGATGAATTCTTTACAAGGTTTAAGAGCTTGTTTGATATTCACATCAATAGGTTTCATAAGAGATTAGACGCAGCCAAACAGCCAGAAAAAAATGAATACTGGGAGGGCTGGAATGCTGCATTAGATTGGGCTCATCGAATAGTTGATGGGGATAAATCAGCAGATTAAAAACAAAAAGAAGGGGGAACCATAACGGTTCCCCCTTTCTTTCTGGCTCCCTACCATTCAGGTGGAGCTACTGCGAGCGCATCCAGCGTGGCTAAGTTGATGCACCCGACTGCTGGAATGGAAAGCGTATGCTGCAAACCTTTAAGCACTTCAGCTAAGGGAGCATCTAGCACATCATCTCCAGCGATGTTTAGCGCCACTCTTACTTTTGCTACCAAAGGGTGGCGCTCACCTGGACTAACCAGGGATATCAGTCTGTTTTGTTCTATCATGTAATAGGTTGTTCAGTATCAATTGTCTGCAATTGAATAGTTACTACTCCACCAAATCCTTTTGCAAAAGAGGGAGGTGCAGTTTGCTCGAATTGAATAGCACGGATAGTGCAGACTCTTTCTTCTCCCGAAGAAAAGTCTTGGAATAATACCGCTCCTCCATTTTGTTCAATGCGTTCCAAATAGCTAATACGCTCCCATGGGTTTGATACTCGTGTAACTCCATTAGAGTCGCGCTCCTCTTCATAACATAATAGTGGGACAGTAAGTGTTCTTGAACGTAGCGGTGCGGGTAATGCACGGCACTGCCATTCTTCCACCGATGGACCAGCAGTAGCATCTGATGTGCTTCTGGTTAAAGTTAGTTTAATTTCAAAATGGTCTGCAGGTTGAAGACCAGCAGACAATTGAAAGTCTGTAGCTCCAACAAGTGGAATAGAATCAATCGATGTTATATTACCTTCTTGGTCGTATACAGAAAAACCTACTTGACCGCTACCAGCGCAACGGACTGCAATAGATACTGGTTGTTTTTTCTCTGCAGTTCCCCAGCGAATCCAGCCAGAGCTAATGGTTCCAGATGTTGCCAATTCTGTAGCATGTTCAAGCCATACCCCAGATGCCCCAACCATAAATTTTCTTGCAGATATTCCTATGAAACAAAGACCAATAACCTCAGATGAATTTGTTTCTAAGTCAGCTGCGTAAGCATAGCCGTTGTCTATAGGCTGACCAAGGTCTATTTTCCATAAACCTTTTCGAGCGTTAATTGTAGTCGCCCTAGTTGCATAAACAAATCTTCCAGTAAATGCAACATCCTTAACATCGCCAGTTACGTTTAACGGTCCATAAGTAAATGATGTTCCATCAGTTGATTGATTACCAACACGAACACCAGCCGACGTAGCCATAACGACAAACTCATTTAGGTATGAACGAACCTGATTAATGGTTTCACCACGTGGTAGTTCGGCAATAACAATTGGGTCTTTAATTGCAGCCAGCGGAGATGTTTCATCTATTGAGAAAGATAGAACTCTTGAGATAGCGCCAAGTGTATAACCGACAATGATTGCACTATTAAGTTCTCCGACAGTATTCCATACAAGGCTAGGGTCTTTGAACGTATAACGCTCTTCGGTATTTCCAATTGTTACTGGTGTTGAGTTTGGGAACCTTGATAATTCATAGACAACACACTGGGTATTGTTTTCCTTAACTCCAATAACTATACGGTCTTTAACAAAACCAATAGCCTGTGATTCAAAAGTAGTTGCAGTGTTTGGCTTAGCCCATATCTTTGTCACAGCCATAGCTGTGCTAACAGAATAGACACCGTCATTAGTTCCAACCAAAGCGCTATTACCATCACTAGCTATAGTCTGAGCGACTATCGAAGTGCCTAGAGATGTTGATGTTGCTGTATCGGTAGAGCCATTGTAATAAAAAACATTTCCACTTTGGATGTAGAATGCACCATTAGTTACCGTTGCTGGCTTAACAGTGATAGCTGTTGTTGAGAACTGTGTAGTTCTGGGTAGCAACTTAATAGAACCAGTATCTGAAAATACATCTATGTTGTATGACTCATAGTATCTATATAGGTCAGATGAATCTGCGTCATAATAACGTTCACCAGCACCATGATGCCATGATGTTGCAGAACGAAGCCACCAGTTAGACAAGGAGTTTTCACCAGCAGTTGAACCCTGGTCAATACGTTCTTTCTGGTAAGTCGTAGTGATACGACTAATGCGATTCTGGTCTGATGCAGCAGACAGCCATGGTGTATTACCAACCGCATAACTTGCAGCAAAATCTTCCCGCTTGTAACGAACAAGAGCAGTAGGGATAGACTGGCTGAGGATTATGGGTAAGTCGCCAACAATTTCCTTGTTGTTAGTAGCCACGATTTAACCTCTATTTCTTAGGACAGTGCTTACAGCATTTAGATGTATCTTCTACTGGATATGCTTTCTTTACTGGCACGGCAGCAATAGCTGCCTTAACTTGATTAATAATTTTTGGTTGATTCATCCACCAAAACCAGGGAGAAGTATCTGTAGAATCAGAGGCATTAATAGAAATATGTAAATGCTTGTTATGAGGATTAGACCCAGTGTATCGCCTGTTTCCTTGTTTAGCATATTTCTTAGACCAGATTTTACCTTGGAAGATAAGATACGAAACACGCTTATCCTCCTTTAGCTTTTCAAATATTTCGGCACAATCAATCCCATTGTCTGGGTCATGAGTAAGGTCTGCTGCTAGCCCAGTATTGTGGTCCGAAGTTGGACTCTGCTTGAGATGAGCAGCAGATGGTAGAAGACCATCGCTTGCTTTCTTGCGTTTCGGTGCTAATGCCGTCGCTTGCCGAAGCACAGCAAGGGCAGCAGGTGTGGCTTTCTTGGCTACAGGTTTCATCCATTATTCTTTCCAGCAACTAGTTCGTATAATCCGTCAATTCTTTTTTCAAGTCTGTCGATGGAGTCACGCATCGAAGTTCCTGAATTCGGTTTCAATTCTGCAAGGTAGTGCTTTACTAACCAACGAACTGAGCCAGCAAAGCTGGCGACTATTGTGGTAACCGCTACTGCGATACCAGCCCATTCGTTGGTAGACATTACTCTGCTCCGCGCCCAAACTCAGTTGCTGATGGGTCTAGCCACTTAAGAACTGGTCCAAGGAATCCAGCCAGCGCTGCCATTCCTAGTGTCTTAAAGTCTGTAACGCCTGTTAGATATAACGCTACAGCAGCAGATGCTGCTGCACGAAACCAAGATAGTGCTACTGCTTGAAATTTTTCATTCATTTATTTCTCCCTTAATTTGCTGGTATTAATTCAATCCAATTTTTTTGTTCTTCATTCCACTCATAAACTTTTCCATCTTGTGGACAAGCAAACGGTGGTTTCCATATGAACTCATTCTCATCTAATATCCATGAAGGATATGGTTGAGGAGCATGAAATGCATCGTGTGTTGAATTGTAAATAAATCCAATTGATGCAAAGTTTTTTCTTAAAGGAGTTCCACCATTAAGGTGATTTCCTAAATATGTATTATAAGAAGTTTGTATCCAAGTTCCCCCAAGACCTAAGTCATTGGCTAGAAAATCTTGACCTCTATGTTCTTGTTCATCATCAATTACGAGAACTCGTGTAACAACATTATTCTCGTCTATTTCAGCAAAATGTGCCATGTTGTTTCCTTATCCTAGATATTGAATTATTACGCAACCAGAGCCACCTGCTCCTGAATTGTTTGTTGAATCCGAACCACCACCACCACCGCCAGTGAATGCAGTTCCGCTTCCAGCGTTGCCTCCTTTACCTCCAGCACCACCACCGCCAGAACCACCTGCTCCTGGACTTGGGCTTTGACCAGCAGCCATTCCGCCACCACCACCGCCACCGATAGAGTATGTTAAGTAAGTGCCACCGCTACCACCGCCTCCAGCATTATTAGAACTAGAGCCAGTTGTATCTCCGCCTTGACCAGTCTTTCCACCACCACCACCACCAGACCATTGTCCGCCAGTTGTTCCACCATTGCTTCCTTGTCCGCTAGTTCCTAGTGCTCGTGAATAACTCTCACCACCACCACCACCAGAGCCACCATAACCAGTAAATGGAGATGTGTTCCAACCAGAAGCTGAAATCTGGCTACCGCCACCAGCTCCTCCACCAACCGCAGTTGTAACACCAGCAAATGTTGTGTCAGTTCCTTTATTACCATGGCTAGCGCCACCACTACTTCCGCCACCACTAATTAATGCACCACCGCCACCAATTGTGTAGGAATATGTATTTCCTCCAGTAACTGCAAGTGTTGCTTCAACAACACCACCTGCACCACCACCGCCAGAACCAACGTTACCGCTTCCATAATACTTTCCACCGCTACCACCGCCTCCAACTAGAACTAAAGAAATAGTTTGTGTGCTTGGTGCTGTGAACGTTCCAGACGATGTAAGTCGAACAGTTTGTAAACTTTGAACATATATACTTAATGTTCCAGAATTTACAGAAACTCCATTTCCATCTGTTGCGCTAACAACAAATGAAGAAGTCGCACTTCCAGTTGGTGTTCCAGATATAACTCCATTGCTTGCAAGGGATAGTCCAGTTGGTAGAGAACCGCTAACTAAAGCAAATGTTGGTGTTGAACCACTATCATCTGGTGCAGACAATGTAAAACTATAAGCAGTTCCATTTGTAGCATTTGTCAATGCTCCTGTTGTTGACCATACTGGACCAGTGTTTGGAATTGTAAACGTTCTATCAACAAAGTTTCCACCAGAGTCTGTTGCTCTAACAACAATACCTGTTAATGGAGTTGAAGCTGTAGATGTTCCGCTTAATACTCCAGCAGTAGATAAAGATAAACCTGTTGGCAATCCAGAAACAATTGAATAGCTTATGGTAGAGCCAGCGTCGCTACTATCCGTAGCAACTAGTGTTGTTGAATAGGCAACGTTTCTTGTATAAGAAGGAAGAGTTGCAGCTGTGCTCCAAACAGGTGCATTACCAGCAGTTACTGCATTTGATAGTATATGAGAATTACTTCCTGTTGGATTTGATATTCCTGGGTTGCTAGCCGTAATAGTAAATGGGCTGGCTGAAATTGGAAAATTATCTGGTCTAGTAACTATTAAAGATGTTGCGCTAGAGCGAACAACATTTTTTGCAGCAGTAGATGAGTAACCAGTTCCAGTAAATGTAATTGCAACATCTGAAGCAAAGTTTCTTCCAGTAATTGTAATTGTGTCATTAATCTTAGGCATATCAGATGGACTAATACTTGTTACAACTGGACCAGCTGTTACTTCATCTGAATCATCTGTTGTTGTAAACGTTGTTTTATATGCAAAGCCAAGAACATCTCCAGATTGACCACCTAAAACTACAATTTTATTAAAACCTTTTGTTGCTGTAAAGGATTTCGTATTAGTATAACCAGCCGAAGAGCCATCTGAATTATATGCATAAATATCAATAGTTGTATCATTATTACCAGATGTAATGGAATACGAACCAGATGCATATTCTTTATTTAAGGTAACTGACGTATATGTGCCACCTAGGCTCAAATTAAAATCATTTGCCCCGCCCGCAGCTAGAATTCTAGAAACAGCCATTAGTTAATCTCGCTTCCAAATGCATTAAATGAAAGATTTGCAGTTGATGCATATACAGTAATTACATCAGTAGCTCCAAGTGTTGCACCAACTGTAATAAACACAGTATCATTACCAGCTACTTTAGAGTCATAAGCAATATAATGTTTTGCTGCTAATGTTTCACCTGCTGGGCGAATTGCAATTCTAAAAGATAATTCACCTTGAGTTTGATTACATACAGAAATAGTTGATACTACTACCTGTGTTGATGCAGGCGCTGTATATAATGTTGTTGCTGTAGTTGCTGAGGGGTTAACTTGCCCCAGCACTTTATATGTTGTCGCCATTCGTTAGGCTCCCATCAGTAGTAGTGGCGAGATTGGGTCTGGCAAGGTTAAATATTTCAAGCCAGTTGCTGTGGTTGAATCCACAACAAGATACTGTCCACTGGTTCCAGCAGATAGCTGGGTATATGTTCCAGTTCCAGTTCCGACAAGGATTACACCCTTGGCGGTAAAGTTAGATGCGTTTAATGAACCACCTGGGTTGGCAATAGATGCGTAATACTTTGCTGAGTATTCAACGCCATCTACCGTTCCAGTTGTTTTGGTTGCCCATTCAGATGCAAGGACAGCCGATGCTGCTGCACTCGTTGCCGAGGTAGCAGCAGAAGTTTGAGATGTAAGCGCAGATGACGCACTAGTTGCTGCAGATGTTTGGCTAGTAAGTGCTGACGATGCAGATGTTGATGCACTTGAAGCTGAGGTTGCTGCTGCAATTGCATGATACTTAGCAGAATATTCTCCACCCGCTACTGGTCCACTTGTTTGTGTTGCCCAGTTGTTTGCAGATAGTTCATATGCTGCAGCATTAGTTGCGCTTGTCTGTGCTGATGTTGCACTAGTTGCTGCACTTGTTGCACTAGTCGCTGCTGATGCAGCAGAGGTTGCTGCTGCGGTGACAGATGCCAACATTGTGCTGGCAGATGTAGCAGCCGAAGACGCAGATGTAGCAGCAGAGTTAGCACTAGTTAATGCATTTGCTTCGCTAGTTGCTGCTGCGCTAGCATAACCAGCAATCGCTGCAACTGAAGCAGCAGCCGTGGTTGCACTATTAGCAGCGCTGGTTGCTGATGTAGCAGCAGCGGTAGCAGAGGTAGCAGCACTTGATGCAGAGGTTGCTGCAGATGTTTGAGATGTTAATGCTGAAGATGCAGATGTTGCTGCTGCGGTTTGTGACACTAATGCAGATGCAGCGCTGGTAGCAGCAGCAGTAACCGAAGCAAGCATTGTGCTTGCTGAAGTTGCTGCAGAGCTTGCACTAGTTGCAGCTGAAGCTGCGCTAGTTGCTGCTGCTGTCTGACTAACCAATGCGCTAGATGCTGAAGTCGCAGCTGAAGTAGCAGAAGTTAATGCACTTGCAGCAGAGGTGGCAGCGCTTGAAGCGCTTGTTGCTGCCGAGGTAGCCGAAGTAGCAGCAGAAGCTACTTGCAAATCAGCAAAGTCTTTACGAACAGCATCTGAAGATGATGTTGGTGTTGCCAAATTTGTAATCTTAAATCCGCCAGCATCAAGTGCATTGCCAAGAATTGCAGATGTCAACGTTTTGCCAGTTAGTGTTTGTGCTCCGCCAGTTCCAACTACATCACCAGTTACGCCGTGTGCATTGGTGGCAATTTCATGAGCACGAGATTCTGTAAAGTCACGAGCGGAAACACCATGTTCAACTGAGGCTCCGATAGAGTGCGCCTTAGCGCCAGACTGGTCAATGTTTCTGGTGATTTGGTATGCAGTGCCAATCAGACCAGTTACTTCAACGATTTCTTCGTTTGCTGTATCTTTCTCTAAAATAAGAGTGAATGGATATTGGGCTGGAAGACCGCTTGCTGCAGCAAGCTGCAAGCTTGTTGACACTGAGTCAATTGCACTAGACAGGGTTGTCTTAGCAGCGGTCGAGCTGTAATAACGTGATGGTGATGGCATTTACTACCTCGTATACTGGATTGTGTTTAGGAAGTTGGCTTGTTGCTTAGAAATTTCTTCTTGCAAACGAACGGTATAAAGCTGGAAAATATACTTGGCAGCATTGGTAGATGCCCCAGCTTGAACTGGTTGGTCAAGCGCATCAGCAGATACTGAGGTTGCTGTAACCTTTCCAGAGTCTACTGTTGACAGTAGACGATACATAGCACCAAGACGAACAACATCTTCGCAAGATGCAGGAAGACCACTAACTGTTAACTCTTGGTTATCAGTAATGGCGGTTGGGTATTTCGTGTATTGAACATTTACTGTTCGACCAGGCATTGGTGATTCTTTTAGAATCAAAGCTTGTTTAATTGTATTTGTATCAGCGTCGTAATAGTTTGTATCTAGTCGCCAGTTCTTAATGATTGACCATACTCCTGTTGAATCTGGGACATCCCATGAGATGCCAGTTACATCTACCAGAGAATCTGGCATAATGTATGAGTAGTCAGAACCATTAAATGTAAAAGTTGTGTTAGTAATGCAAGGGAAATTCATACCCTTGATTGTTTCAAGGATTGCTCGCTTGACCTGAGTCCTTGGGAATATTGGGTTGTTTCTAATGATTGAACCAGATGGATGGCTAGTTGCCGTGGTTGCTCTCCAACCACGACCAGATGGGTTACCACTTGTTCCTAGAACCTGAACAGTTCCGCTAGATGCAATAACCTTCTTTAAGTAAATCAACTCATCGTTTAATTCAACGATACCTTTACTAAGGGCAGTAGTGTCGTCAACAGTAAGTGTTGTATCACCAGCGGTAGCTGTGTTGGTGATGATTGTTACTGACTCTTGGTTCTTAACATAGGCATTAACTTCGCCAATGGTTTGGTCGGTCAACTGATTGAGTGTTGCCATTATGCTTTTGCTGCCCTTCCAATAGTGTCAGATACTCTGACAGCCTTTTGTATATCTTTCATTTTTGTTGAAGCAGGTTGGATACCGAGCTTGCGAGCATCACGATATGCGCTCAACTCTCGGTCTGTATTTTTAATAGCAGCAGCAACTGGTTCATTGCTAATAGCAATGTTAGATGCCTTAAGGCATTCACCCCATGACTCATGGTCTTGGGTCTTGCAACCACTTCTACACTTCGACAATGTATTCTCCATAACCTGCAGCAGTTAACTCTGCTGCCTCTGCTTCTGTAATAGGGTTGTCATACCCACCACGTAATACGCGGGCATAATCTTTCAATGTGGAATCTTGTGGTGAAACAATTGTTGACCAAGCACCACTGGTGCTTTTAACTACTGTCTTACCCCATGGGTATGAAACAAACCAAAGGTCGTTTTGCATACCAAGTTTTATCTTCATGGTTGGTCCACGAAAAATCTTTGCCATTACCATTTCACCTTATCTGCCCAATACGCTGCAGACATAACACCTTTGGCTATGTTCTTAGCGTGACGAGCTTTAAATGATTGACGACGCTGGCGATAGGCTCTGCCTTCGCCTGCTTTTTTAGGTGAACCGCTGACCCCTTGCTGACCAAAACGAATAGTCTTTACTTGGGAGCCAGACTTAGCTACTACCACGTGTGACTTTGTTGGATGGCTAGGTGTTCTCTTTGGTTTATTAAAACCAGATACACCTGCTCGTTTTAGCCTTGGGTCCATTTATTTCTTCTTTACTTTAGGTTTTTTAATTCCTGGTTTAGCTTTGCCTGTCATTGACATAGCAATTGCAATTGCTTGCTTTGGGTTCTTAACTACTTTGCCACCTTTGCCAGAGTGCAATCCGCCAGCCTTAAATTCTTTCATTACCGCTTTAACTGATTTCTTTGGCATTAGCACTTACACTTTGACTTAGCTTTACCGCACTTCTTGCACATTTTTGCTGGCATGTTACTTACCCTTCTTCTTTACTTTAGGCTTCTTAACACCGTATTCCATCTTGCGTTCCATCTTGCCTTCAGTCTTTTCGTGCTTTTTCATAGCAGCTTTTGACTTATACTTCTCATTCTTCATCGACATCTTCGATATCCTTTTCTATAAAATCTGGTTCGTCTAATACCCAATCAGGTAGATGGCGAATCATTAACTCCCACGCTTCGCCCTCTGTAAAACCTGCTTCAGCAAATGAGTTATATAACTCGTGCGCTTGTATTGCATAACCCTGGAGTGGCGTAAAGAAATCAATTGGTAATTCTTCAGCCTTTTTTTTCTTAGCCAATTTATCTCCTTATGTGAAGAGGGGCGGTTGCCCGCCCCTCCCACTATGTAAACTAGGAAGCGATGCTTGACTTTGTCTGGATGACATAACGTGCTTCCTTGCGGTAGACGTTCCATCCAAGTAGACCCTTCCAACCCGCTGGGCGGAAGCGCATCAACTTATCTGTTACTGGACCGATAACGGTCTTTGGCTCATAAGAAACTGCTTCAACAAGAGCTTGCTTTCCAAGGAGAACAGTTGCGTAAACCTTAGATGTGCCTGAGCCAGAGATAGCCTCAGCACGTGGAGTTTCGATATAACGAACCTGGTCGTAGATACCGATTTCACCGTTCCAGAGGTTAGCTACGCCAGCTTCGGTGTAGGTGTGAGGCAACTGCCATACAGCAGAACCAGAGCTTTGAGCTTCTGAACGAAGGTCATAAGAAACATCTGGGTGAATAAGTGCTGTATAT
>JACCDW011359018.1_pt1 | contig 11844 bp, 15 predicted proteins | sample 7449781 | NCBI WGS metagenome assembly JACCDW01 (sample SAMN15323449, study PRJNA562643) | freshwater metagenome | isolation source: river surface water | place: USA:Blue River Watershed | collected 2017-08-18
CACCGTGCTTTCGCTCCGAAGCCGGCAGCCATGGCCGCGATACGCGCGGCATGATCCGTCAGCACCAGTTCGACAAAGTCGAGATGGTGCAGATTGTTCACCCCGAGAAAAGCTACCAAGCCCTGGACGAAATGACCCAGCACGCCGAAGCCGTTCTGCAAAAGCTCGGCTTGCCTTACCGCGTCATGCTCTTGTGCACTGGCGACATGGGCTTTGGCGCGGCGCGCACCCATGACCTGGAAGTCTGGCTGCCTGCGCAGAACACTTACCGCGAGATCAGCTCGGTTTCCAATTGCGAAGCCTTTCAGTCACGCCGCTTGCAAGCGCGTTTTAAAACTGCGCAAGGTAAAAACGAGTTGGTGCACACCTTGAATGGCTCGGGCCTTGCTGTGGGGCGCACCCTGGTGGCTGTCCTGGAGAACTACCAGCAAGCTGACGGCAGTGTTCGCATTCCAGAAGCTTTGCGACCCTACATGGGTGGGTTGGAATTTCTGCAAGCGTCTACTTGAGGCACAACTTCATGCGCGAACTTCACTTAGCTGTTCTTTCGTTGGGCTTGCTGCTCTCTGCCTGTGCCTCCAAGCCCTTAGAGGGAGAACTCAAAAGTGACATGCCCCGTCCGAGCCTGGAAATTTTGGGGCAAACCCAACTGCCTGCGGGAGCCAAGATTGATCATGAAAAATCGCTGATCATGGGCGCCGGTGACCAATGGGTTGGGCGGGTCAGCCTCGATGTCGGCCGAGATGCCAGCGCGGCTTACAAGTTTTTCCTTGAAACCTACCCCCTGCAAGGGTGGGCATTGGTGACAGCGGTGCGCGGGCAAACCAGCCTGCTGGTCTTTACCAAGCAAGAACGCAATGCCACAGTGGAATTTCAAGAGGGAAGTTTGTTGGGGGGTGGCCGTGTCACCTTGACGGTGTCCCCCAGAAATGCCACAGTGAGCGCGCCTCGCAGGCCCTGAGGCCTGACAGCCTGCTAGAATAGAAGATTAGACACGCGGAGAGATGGCAGAGTGGTCGATTGTACCTGACTCGAAATCAGGCGTACGGTTTTCCCGTACCGAGGGTTCGAATCCCTCTCTCTCCGCCAGGACTCAAAAATCGCTCTAAGTCTTTGATTTATAAAGACTTTTTCAAAAAGTGATTTTGGTATTTACCACATGTTTTTACCACATGTGGGGCAATTTGGAATGTTTTCTAAAGTGCTCTATAGACGCTAGCCTTGCTTACCTTATAGGTATGCATCAGCTCAACAATTTTCATCCCCTCCGAGCGTTTTTGACGCAACTCCAGCACCTGTTCCTGACTCAGAACGGCTTTGCGCCCGAACTGAACACCTCTGCGCTTCGCAAGTGCAATCCCGTCAGCTTGTCGCTCTTTTCGCAAATCGTTTTCAAAGGCAGCAATAGCACCCAGCATCGTGACTAACAACATTCCAGCTGGCGTAGATGTGTCAATCTGCTGGTCAATGACATGTAGCTTGACTTGCTTCTGATCCAGCCTGCTCAAGATGTTCAGTAGGTCACGGGTTGAGCGTGCAAGACGATCCAGCTTCGTGATGCATAGGAAGTCACCATCACGCACATAGTCAAGACATAGAGCTAACTGGTCTCTGCTTTCAGTGGTCCTGGCTGACTGCTTCTCTTGAAAGATGCGGTCACAGTCGCTGAGCTTCTCAAGCTGAACATCCAGCGATTGACCGTAACTTGAAACCCTTGCATACCCAATCTTTGCCATCGTGCTCTCCGTGTATCAAAACCTTCTTGGCTTTAGGAGGCGTGGATTGGAGACATGTAGTGAGACATTTGGCAACCAGTCAAAACGGCTCTTTCGGCACCGTCTCAAAAAGTAAAAAATTCGTACCCATGTCAAGAAGATAAATGAGGCATCAATAAATAAAAATTTGAATACTTAAGTTTTTGTAAATATGAGTTGCACTGGTGACTAGTGGGGCTTGAATTTATTTCTCAATGGGTTTGAAAAATGAGAACGGGTTCAGCTTGAGCTTGTACATGCCCGTAAGCTAAATATGAAAATCATTAAATTCTTCATTGCATATATGTTTATTGCATTGTCCTTGGGGGCATTTGCTCAATCAGGTTCTGAAGAGATTGCCTCAAAGAGAGCAATATATGAAGAAACTTTAGAAAAGATAAGAGAGCTAGAAGAGAAAGCTCAATACAATGGAGATGATCCTATTATCAGAGAGCGCTTAAATTTACCCCCTAAATTGCCTGAATTTGAAGAATGGATTTTACAAGCGCAGAGGAAAAAAGAGCAGCAAGAAAAGCAAAATCTAGAAGCGCAACCAACTAGCAGTATTGAATCGCAGGTGGTCACTTCAGGCACAGCCAAGCAATCTGTTGCAGTTACTTCATTTAATTGGAGCAGAAAAGAAACCAACGTCATTCTCGCTTCATTTTTCTCACTTTTGTTTATGAACTTCCTGATTTACAACTTTATAAAGACTGGAAGGTCATTGTTTGTTGCTACACCATTTGACCTTGGCACGAGAGGTCAGAAAAATGATTACGAGAAGTCAGTTAAATGGAAAAAATATTTGAGAGAGTTATTTTTACTTTTTATGATGCTACTTGTTATCCCGTTCGCACTTGAAGAAGGGAAAAACAATGTTGATGAAAGTGTTAGAGATGCAATATTTTTTGGTTTGAAGTTATACGCAGCATGTCATATCGGCTATGTAATTATTCGTGGTATTTGGGGTTCATCTTCACGCTGCCCTAAATGTGGAACCTCATTTGCCTTTAGTCAAACAGCCAGCTGGGAAGAAGCACGTCTAACATATCAAAAACCACTGAGTAATAAGAGCGTAACAATGGAAAAAGGTGTGAGACATATTGATTTTAGATGTTCAGCCTGCGGTCACGAAGCACAAAAACAATCACAGTATGAAAAACAGATAACCTATTAATGGCAGGTTAGAAATAGACAATGTGAAAGTTAATATGGCGGCTGTGACGTTTCACGTAATATTGCAACTAGCGTCAAATTAGCCTGTTTAAACTTCTTGCACTGTTGCTCCACCTCTCGCAGGAAGCTAGCAGAAGCAGTTGACATACTGGTTTGATACAAGGTCAGCTGTTTCTGCATGACTGTAGGCTTTTCTTTAGCGTACTGCTTTGCTAGTTCATCTAATTCTTTGCTCATATTGCACATACCTTTTCAAGAGTAGCGTCAGCTCCAGATCGTTCTAGCTCTGCAATGAACTTTTGAAGTGCAATACGAGAGATGGTTGTTTTGTTTATTCGAGTACGTGCGGCAATACGGTCTAGCTCGTCAGCCATTGATGCTGGTAGGCGCAACGGAAACTGTCGGTAGGGCGTTGAGGTGAAATTTAGTTGTGATGCTGGCATTTGTTGTTCCTTTTCATGGATAGTCACTAAGAGTGAGTGAGCACACTGGTCGAGCGATGGTCCCAACGACTGCGAGTCATTGTTCTTAGTTCGGATCAGATATTTATACAAACTGGCATCTAAACATCAGCAGTGATAACAAACAAAAAGACCCACGCTAGGTGGGTCTGATTCAATGTGAGCGGCAAGGATCACTTCTGCATTGCTGTAGCTTTGGCAAGTGCTTCTGGAACTTGTTTCTTGCTCTCTACTGCTTCTTTCTTTGCTCGTGGCTTGCGTGAACTGTAGGACATGGCAATCATGTCGGCAGTCAGGTTGTTTTCACGCATGATCTGATGTATCTTTGACAAAGGTTCAGCGTGTTGTTTCAGTGTCTGCTGTACAGCATCTTTCTGTAGTTGCTTGATGAGCTTCTGGATGTTGACGATAGCTGAAGAAGAATCCGACATGTTTGCACCTCATTGGGTAGTTGATGAGGTGTTGGATGGTATGGATGTGGGGCAGGATGGCAAGTAAAATGATAAATTATTTGCGAGATTAAAATGGTCACAGGGACGAATAACTCTGAAATTATTTGGGTTGATAATAATATATCTGCATATGGCGAGGGCGGAGACGACAGATTTTTAGCGCAACGCTCATATATTTCCAATGCCACCATTTATGGGGGTGCAGGAAATGATACTATCTCAGACTCAAACTGGCAGGATCTAACTGCATATGGAGGGGAAGGTGATGATTCGTTAACAGGGGGATACGCTGGTGGGAATTTATATGGAGAAGCTGGCAATGACACTTTAACGCTAAGTAAGGGTAATATCTTTGCGGATGGTGGCATTGGTAACGATACTTTCGTTGTTCGTACACTTTTGAAATATCCAGTGCTCTCGGTCCCTAATTGGGACTTGTATGCGAGTTCATATATTCAAGACTCCACAATTACTGGTGGCGATGGAATTGATAACATTCAAATTTACTTTGTAAAATCAATAAAGTCAGAGTCTATTAATGGATTAAAATATTTAAATATAAGTTATTTGAATGAAAGCTTTAAATTACAAGTTGACTCTACTGTTGAAATGATAAATGGAGGTAAAATATCAAGCTTATATAAATTTCCTGATCTAAGTAAATCGTGGACTTTATCTGGACAACTTTACTATTGGAATAAAGATTCAAGTACTTCGCAACATTATGCAATCTCTAATGCAACTATAATAGACAGAACCTCGGAAATTTTGAATATTAGTAGCCCAAGTTCAGTCAGTGGAGTCACTTCTATTACTAGCGTTGGATATGGATCTATAGATTTTCTTATAGACAAAAATACCAATAACGATATTTCAATTAAATCGGCTATCACATTGAGCGATGTACTAGATTCATTAAAACTATACTTGGGTAAATCGCTGCCTGAAATGTCTCCGTATAAATATGTTGCGGCAGACCTTGATGGTAGCGGCAGTATTGATTTAAGTGATATTTTGAATTTGTTGAAATTTTATTTGGGTAAGTCTTCAAATGCATCCCCAAGCTGGGCATTCGTGGACTCAACATCTGATTTAGCTTTAATTAACTCTAAATCAACTAATCTTCCACCGTTATCGGTAAATCTAGAGTCCTCTGATGCTATCAAATTAGTGGGGGTTCTTCGTGGTGATATAAATGGAAGCTGGCATCCGGATGGGGATTATCAATTGTTAACTGTTTGAACTATCAAGCAAAACAAGGGAGATGCAAGCGTACCAACAGTTTTGAGAGCATTAGCCTAAGTGGGAGCTTTACCACTAACAGTCCAAGTATGGTGGGGTTTGTAGTATTACGATACTTCGAGACAACTGGCCACCCACAGAGGCAGATTTTTAGTTGTCGATTTCTTCTTGGTTGGTGATTTGCCTTAAAACAGAGCACCAACTACATCTTCAGTAGTGAATCCAACTTCTTTAGCTAACTTAACGATTGATGCATTGGGTAGCTGGTCTAGTTCTTTGCTCGTATCGGAGTTATTGATGAGTGGGGGTTAGTATCGATGTGGAATAGGGGAAGGAGTGATTCAGGAGATATCATTTTATCCCACTCCTCATAAAACCAGCTTATCTTTCTGCTGTAGACACTACAGCAACTGATATTTCGACTCCTGGTACGTCCTGGCAGCATTGGATCTGCATCCAGTACAAATTAACTTCACAGCTAAAAGCGATTCTCTTAGTTAATTGACTAACTTGATGAAAAATTGGTGCTTTGTGGGGAATACAGATAGGCAAGCTGGTTTTATGAGGAGTGAGATAACCTGGAATACTGATCTGCGGAGCAGATCAGACATGAAGCAAGCTTCATGTTGGACTCTATATTTAATTTAGTTTATTGATTAAGGCTTTGGGGTAATTCTGAAAGGGGTACATATGTATTTTATAACGGATGCGATAAAAAATAAACGGTTATTCTGGTAAACATGCATGGTGATCGCCATGTTTGCCAATCGCATGCGCTCATCAGTACGTTCTAGAAATTTTTTGTAGAAAAAGTTACCGAAATAGTCATTTCAGCATAGGTGAAAAATGCTTACACACGAATAATTATTGAAATTGCATGTTCCCCAGCGATCTGCTCATCTTTGGGCATCAATTTAGGTATCATTATTTCCATACCGTTTTTTGTAGCTACAAAACTTGGAGGAATCCACCATGGCAATGGACACTGAAGTTCTAGTGGTCGATGATGAAATCGATCTGGATCGTGCCTGTGATGCGATAGGAGCTGCCTGGCACGCATCCATTGAATCAATGTTCAGGATCGTTGGACTCATTCGTCAGTGCCTGGGAAAAAAAGGCTTCAAGGAGCTTCAGCATGAGCTAGAGAAGCGTGGAATTATGAAATCCAGCGTCTTCTCCATGTTCAAGTCGATTGCACAGAATCCCGCACTTGATCTGAAGGTAAAGGGTCATCTTCCATCTGCATATAACACCCTGTACCACCTCTCCCGCATTGAGGATCAAACTGAATTCAAGAAACTCATTGCATCAGGTGAAATCCATCAAGGTATCACGCTTGAGGAAGCCAAAAAATTGGTTGCTCGCCTTGAAGCTGGCGAACGTGATGAATACGATGACACCAAACCAGCGCCAACGATCATGCCCATTGCATCTATCAAGATAAAAAGGGAAGAGTTCAGAAAGAATCGAAAACGTATTTTCGAATTGCTTGAAGAACTGGAAGGTCTCGGTCTCATCATCAACCGCAGTGACGAACTGAAATGAACAAGAAGACTCAAGAAGTTCTGTTGTCCACTAAATTCGCTAGTCATGTCTTGTTTCATAAAGGCATGTTCGCTGCCTTCGGCGGTGATCCGTGCATGGATATGGTTGTGATGGGATCGACCAAGGGAATCAAGGACTCAGCTCTGTATGTTGGAGAGGTGAAATCCAACGCTGATCCTAAAAATTACTCTGGCCTATTCGAAAAAATCTTTGAACTATCAGATCCGGCATTGATTGCATCTTTTAGGCTTGCACCTTGGCAAATTGAATTCATTCAACGTGCGATCAAATCAATCAATTCAACGCATGTGATTCTGTTTGGTGATGAGGATGGTGTTTTCTTCAATTGTTTCGATGCTTTACGTTTCGTACCTGATGCCCGTATGAGACGCAAGCATGAGACGAAGGTTCTGACACATCAATTGAAGGATGCACCTGTAGAAAAATTCCATGTCACCTTAAACGCTGCCTCTTTGAACAAACTGCCAAGGTTGTCATTTGATGTAGGTATTGGAAAGAACAAGGTGGTGATCTTTACCGATGACATGTCAGGAAATACATATCTCTTAAGAGATTTGGAAGTTGCACTACCAATGGTGAGCTTCTTCAGCGACCGACTTCAAGACCGTATTTCTCTTTCGCTTGTTGCCAACTCATTGTTCCAAGATCCTGATACCAGTCAACTTGATTCCCCTGAAGTGGAATTTGACGAGTCGGATCTCGTGCATCAACTTGTCCCTTGACCATTCCCTTCATACGTACCTTGTTGGAAATCTTTTTCGGATCATTCTTCAATTTGCTTTTGGAGTCGGTATCCAAAACTTTTGTATCCCCCATTGATCCGAACTTCCAGAACTCAGTCAATGCTTGAACTGAATTATCAAAAGCAGGTATCAATTGCGCTTCAGTGATTTCACCTCTCAGGAATGCATCCGTGTTCGTGTAGAGGCGTGATCGGTACACGCCTCGTTTGTGATCCGAAAGGAAATCTTCTTTCTTGATTCCTAATTTTTGAAAGCAAAAGAGAATTGCACGAGATTTGTTTTCTCGCATTCGTAATTTACCTGTCGGACCCATCTCAACGTAGTGACGGTAAAAGTCTTCAGGGTAAGCAACTCGCATCCACTCTTTCAATTGGTGATAGACGGAATCACTTGGTTTCAAAGGTGTTTGCCCTTGGGTATCGCCCAGTTTGCTATCCCAATAAGGATTTAAGTTATCGTATTGCGACTGGCCACCCTTCATTTCACCCCACAATGAGGTTGTATCAACTTCGACAAGTTTTTGACCGTATTGTTCTTCCCATTTGTTCGCAACTACATCCGATAAGCACAATAGCGATAACAATTTCCCGCCAAGATAAGCAGACCCGAATGGTTGAGTGGGTACGATTGATTGTCCGTTTGCGATGTGAACGAGTGGTCCACCTCTATAGAAAAATTCTTCTGACTTTTTCCATCCAATCACATCGTTTCTGGGCTTTAGCATCGCCATTGAAGAACTCAAGCAGATCACGCCTAAGTACATCTTGGTGTTTTTGTCACGAACAATGAACCTGATAGCACGTCCTATGGTTCCATCGTTACGCCCAGAGGAAATCAGTGTTCGCATGATTTCCCAATGTTTGCCGTGCGGTTCTTTGTTTTGAACCGTGATAGAAACATCTTCACCCCAGATATTCTTTGATTTGAGGTGATGATCCTCTTTAACAAAGATTAGTTCTGGTTCAATCCTTCGGAAATCAGACCGACCCTTGGGTTTCCAAATGTTGCGTTTAACCCAATCGATGTGACTCTTATCTTGGTTCGGTAACCACTCTTGGATCTCTTGGAACTTATGCCACAGCGTGTATTCGGTGGCATCCATGCTCTTGAAGTTGGAAAGTTCCTCCAGAACTTTTTTTCGTAACTCTGACTCCATTAAGGCTAGAGCAGTGTTCGAGATTCTCTTTTGACTCTGTCCTTCAAGCCACTGTTGGTAGCTAGGATCATTGACGGTATTGGAAGATTTAGACATGTTCACACCTTTTGTTTTCGGGTGTGTACCTCGGCAGGTTTAACTGCAAATTTGCTCAATGCGAAAGTTCCGAAATCTGCAAGTTGAACTTCTTCGCCTGCTCTCAATTTATCGGTAATTACATCCAACATCACATTCACAGTGAGGTCAATGTCTTTGATTGTCATCTTCTTGTCCATGCGTTCATGGATTTCACGGATTAAGTCTGATTTGTTCATCGTGCTAACTTTTTCTCAATACTTGAAATACATAAATCAAGTATTTGTCTAACTGACTCATTCAGCTTTTCTTGAGAGTTCTGGATAGTTCCATGAGAAACATATGAATTGGAACATAAAAGATGTTTTCCTTGCACATTTCCCTTTTTCAGAGACACTTGGCCGTATTTGAAAATTTCTAGCGTTAACCCTGCGCCACAATACGAACCGCCCGTAGGGAATATTGCAGTATTGATGTATACGATAATCTCTGATGGCAATGCACTAGAAACTTCAATGCGGTTATATCTTAATGTTGACTTGGCACTAGCAATCAAACCTTCATTTCTCAGATTGCATTTTTTAAAATCGTCATCCTCATCTTCAGTCATAACATATGCAGAAGCAAATGGCTGTGCGTGTGCGATATTTATACTCACAAAAAAAATGAAAATCACGAAAAGTATTTTTTCTTTCATTTCTTAACTCCATTCAGTTTTGGATAACCATAGCCATATTCATTGTTTTGTAACTTCTTCTCAAGTCTTCTAACAACTTTGTCCGAATCATCGGTTTGAATTACAAGATATCTATAAGTCAATCTAGACTGAATAAATTCTTTTGTAAGCACATCTAGGTAGCCTTTCTTTGGCTGATACGGCTTGCTGATGATTGCTGGTATAACAAAAAAATCTTGTATATAAATGCAGAATTGGTCACCACTTCTCCTACCCTGTGTATGCTGAAGAATTCGTGATCTTGGGTTTCTCTCTTGAACTGTCTTTCCCGACAAACCACCAATACCAACATAAATGAACTCTTTACGATCTAGGAAAACTGCGTAGAGAATTGAACCGTATGCAGGGATTTCCTTCAAACTCTCAGAGTTGAAAGGTCTTAATGAAACTGCATCTGAGAACAGTGCATCCATCACTTCCCGCATCATCGCATCCTTATTTTGTGACTTTGGATCATCTGTGGAGTCACATCTGTTGGGAAACAAATCGGTGATCTTCCGCCTGGCTTCGAATAAGCACTGCGAGCACCACACTGACTACCGTTTCGAGCAAGGTTGTATGGGCAGGGGCAGTTGCCTGGATAGGCTGCAATCGACTCTTGGATGATGCGCTGTTTGATTTCTTCGTCAGATAAGTTTGTTCTTGCATGAACAACACAGCAGATAGAAATCAGTAGCAATGCAAGAATCTTCTTCATTTCGATCAATTCTGCAACGCTAGCGAGATGTTTGCAAGATGCGGAGTTCTAGTTCTTCAGAAGCCACACTACCGCAGTCACCCCAATCAACACATAGAAGAACGAAAAAATCTTCACGTTCTGTCGAATGACTGATGCATCTACTTTTTTGACTTTCCAGAGGTAGTAAGTGTGTATCGCAGGTGCTAGAAGGATGGCTGCGAATTCAAGAAGGAGTTCTAAGTGGATGATGTTCATTAGATGTTGAACTGCACTTTAGCGATTGCCTTGCGCTTCTGTTCAAGACTGCTGCCACCACTGTAATGTCCATATGTCATTGTTTGTTTTTCGTGACCAACGATGTCAGCAGATACGCTTTCGGGCACATCTGCTTGCTCTAACGCTGTAACAAATGATTTTCGAATTGAATGAAATACATGTCGCCGATCAAATCCCAGCTCCGCTTTGAGACGTCCGAATCGTTTGCCGATAGCGTTTGAACGATCTCCAAATTTGTTTTCAGTCAACCCGCCAAACAGGTACTCATCAGAGGATTGCGCACTGAGTTGTTTAATCAAACTCACGATGCGTGGATGTATTGGAACAATGCGATTGCCAGCGTCCGTTTTAGCATCGAGGATTGCTATAGTTTTTTGGTCTAAATCAATACTTGAAATTTTTAAAGAGCAGAGTTCCTCAATTCTTGCTCCAGTGTATGCGCCGATGATGATGAGGTTGACGAGCTCTCTATCTTCTTTGAAGACTGCAACATCGTGAATCATTTCAAGCTCAATTGGTGTGAACGGCAACCATGAATCCCTTTTCTTTTTTGCGTTTGCTTTTGCTTTTTTGCTTGCTTTATAAGCTCTTGGGACTTTGAACGGCGAGGTGGCCGAGTCTAAGACAACTCCGATTTCTTGGAGATATCTATAGAAGTTGTTACATGACCCGATGATGCGAGTGACTGATGAAGTCTTGTAATTGTTCTGTTGTGCAAGGTTGTTGATCCATAGATCGCAATTCGCATCTGTAAGCAGGTTTGTCGTGGGCACAAAACTGAATAAATGACTTAGATCACTTTTCATCTGGGCAACTGTTTTCTTTTCAAGCATCAGCAGTTGGTGTTTTTCCCACTGTTCGGCATAGGTCTCTAATAATTTGCTCCTGCCTGTTGCAACTTGGTTGAAGGTGCTTGCTTGAAGTTCGCCGTTTGTTCCACGAATTCGCTCTGTTTCTTCGGCAATGACATCTTCAACTAGGTGGCGAGGTGACGATTTCAGCAACAAATTGAGTTCTTTAGCTGAGTTCAGTATTGGATCGTCTGAACGATTTCGTGCCTCTGCGATTGCCGCTTTCCACTTGATGACTAGCAGGTTTGCTTTCGCTTGTGCAATGCGAATGTCGCCTGTTTGAGTGGTTTGAAAGAATCGCTTTTTCCCTAGGATGAATTGAACATCTTTCGGTATGGTCAGAAGGGCAAAATAGGTGCGATAACGCAACTCAAGATGCTGTGGCTGGAAAGATTTTGCCATGTGAAAATAATTTATTTACCACATGTTTTTACCACATGTCATTGCTTAAAACAAGCAAATACGCTATGGTAAAAAGGTTTTTCTGATTTGTACGAGAGTCCCTCTCTCTCCGCCAGAAAAAGTCCTGCTAACTCGCTCAGTTGGGTTGTCAGGCGCTTAGAGCCCCGCATCACGCGGGGCTTTTTGTTATGGGCTCCTGCCCGAAGACCTCCTAGTCCGTCAGTTCGCATCCCTGACTCCACCAAAAATGGTCACCCATCACGATGGCTTAAGAG
>JACCDW010065128.1_pt1 | contig 11842 bp, 12 predicted proteins | sample 7449781 | NCBI WGS metagenome assembly JACCDW01 (sample SAMN15323449, study PRJNA562643) | freshwater metagenome | isolation source: river surface water | place: USA:Blue River Watershed | collected 2017-08-18
ACTAAATTCTGTTGAGCAGCAACAAGATGACTACAACAAACATAAACAATAAAAAAAACAGGTTTTATCCTCGGTAAAAAACCGAGACTGAACGATGTAATATATTTTGTTAAGTTCAGCAATTGATAAGTATGATTAATAAAGTTACTAAAATACTCTCTTATTCTTTAACCTAAACGAAGAAAAGAGGAAAAAAAGGTGGGAAAATACTATTTATGTTACATAGGCGTATTGTTTGAGATGGAAAATTAGCACATTCCAATAACGCCTGAAATAGGGTTAAACACTGAATTTTTTAGGGGTATTTCCTCAAAAATTGTCAGATTCTTATTTATTTGTGAAAAGACTATCGATTATTTGAAAACAATCAATTGATGTTTTATTGCATACATGGCAATGCCAACCATGTTTCGGGCTTTGATTTTGGTGAGGATACGATCACGATGGGATTAGTTATCTTTCTTTTTCCATTGATGAAAAAGAAACACCACGAAGTAGCAGCGAAGCTAAAAAATCTAGTCTCGATCTAAGCCGTTCGCGGAAAATCGTTTCTTCTGTTGCTTATAAAAAAGGTGAAAACATCGGTTTTCAGACGTCAAGCGCTTTTTTAAGCAAAGACGAATCAACGATTTTCTATCACTTCACTTCTCTAATCGAGACGAATTGTCGTTTAGAACTCTATTCTAAGCTAAAGAAAACAATTTTTGGAATTTCAAATTTTCAAAAGCTACGAGAATTTTACGAGCTGATGTTTTATTGCATACATGGCAATGCCAACCATGTTTCGGGCTTTGATTTTGGTGAGAATACGATCGCGGTGAGATTCGATGGTTTTCTTGGAAACGAAAAGCAGGTCGGCAATTTCTTGGCTTGTTTTTTCCTGACAGATGAGTTGCACGATTTTGATTTCTTGATCGGATAATACGGAGGTGTTGAAGTTTGGAGCAACGACTTTTCGGTTTACATATTCTTTAACTTTCGATATCGGAACTCGCTCGCTGAGGTAATATCCTACCTCTACCACTTGTTCAATTGCGGCAACGACTTCGTTGATTTCTTGTACTTTCAAGAGGTAACCTCTCCCACCGTTTTTCATGAAACGATCAATGAATGCTTCGTTGTCATATGAACTTAAACCAATGATTTTTATGTTTTTGTACTTTCGAACGAGTAATTCAGTGGCTTCCCAACCATCCATGTTTGGCATTTGGATGTCCATTAACACTACGTCTACTCGTAATTTGTTCTTGTTTTCTTTAAACCAATTAATGACCTCAACTCCGTCATTTGCTTCGAAAACTACTTTGATGTGCGGATTGTCGTCAAACATTCTTTTCAATCCTTGGCGAACCAATTGCTGGTCGTCGACAATGACTACATTAATTTCTGATTTCATCTGCAGGTATTTTTATGCGAATTTCTGCTGTGCCTTTTTTATCTACTTCGTAATTAATTGTGGCTCTTAAGTTATTAATTCTTGATTGAATGCTTTTCAACCCGCTGCCTTTTTCTGAACGAAGCAGGTGTTCGACTTGGGCATTGTTTAATCCTAAACCGATGTAATTAAAGGTTATTTTAATGATGTCGCAAGCGTTTTTGATTTCTATGTGCAATTCCTTGGTGTGGCTGTGCTTAAGTATATTGTTGATGGTTTCTTTGATGACTCGGTAGATGTTTAACTCTGCTTCAAGGTTGAAACGCATACGGTTGAGGTTGCTTTTGTAAATGATGTTCATTTTGCCTGTGGTATTGATGGTTTTGACTAGTTCTTCGATGGTGGTGTCTATTCCCATTTTTACTAATGTGGGCGGTGAAATGCGGTTGGAAATGGTGCGAATTGTTTCTGCTGTTTTTTCGATGATATGCGAGGTATCTGTCAATAGGTCAAATAGTCGCTCGGGCTGATTGACGCGGTTTTGTGCGTTTAGCATGTTAATTTTTAAGACGGTGACGAGTGCACCTATTTCGTCGTGTAAGTCCATGGCGATCTGAACGCGCTCTTGTTGTTCGGCTTTCATGGATGCTTCGCTGATTTGTCGCTCGAAGTTTATTTCGGCTGTTCGCAGGGCTTCTTGTTCTAGTTCAATGCGCTTTTTGAAAACGAGGAATAGGGCTATGAAGGCAATCGACATGAAAGCAAAGAATCCTGAAAAGGCAAGTATTAATCCTAATAATGAGATGTTTTCGGTAGTTTCCAAAATGCGTATGCAATTAACAATTTCGATGAACCTTCAATGAAGTTGTGGATGTACCAGAGGTTGTTATTCATCAAATTCATTATGTAAAAAATTAATATGAATGATGAAGTATTGTATAAAAAAATGGAGGTATTAATAATATGGTAATCATTGGAATTATGTTTACCAACTTTATCTTTTTCTAATGATTGAATAAAAAAAAATATGGACCAAGTAATGTATGAAAGATTAATTATTTTGAAACTATTTGGGAGAAAATAATAATCAAAAAATTCAAATGTTGAAACGGTAAACAGAATAAGGGTTGAAAATATTATTACTGCTTTTAACATAGTTTGACCAATGTCATAGTAAAATTTGGATAAGAGTAAAAAGGAAATTAATAAATAAAAATTATGAAAAACATGGTTATTAATCCCATTATAGGATGTAATTAATAATACGATTGTGGATAAAACAGAAAAAGCAAGAAAAAGAAGTAAAGAAGGGTGAAGATACACCCTTCTTAATGAAATAAAAAGAGGAATTATTCCCGTGAGCAATTGAAAGTATACAGATAAGTATGTGACTGTCACTTATGAATTTAAAGGGTTAAGAACACCACAAGTCGGAGGGCAAAGTATTCCAGAATCATAAACCTTACCGTTATATAAATCATTTCCATTTGCGTCAACGCCCACTAAAACATTGGTCATGTTTCCGCTCGCATCAACAGCATTGTAAATTCGGATACCAACGCAACCCTTTTGAGACATAATGTCTGTGTAAACGTTATTTGTGTAGTATACCGCTTTTGTAGCATTCGGGAAGTTTCTTCTGAATGTTGCTGTCATCCCTGATGCAGTTGTTAATGAAATAATTGAACCTGCCATAATTTTAATTTTTTAAAGTTAATAATTGTTTATAAATCCAAAATTATGGATGTATTCCATTTGTTTATCAGGTTCAAAAATGAGCAGAAATTTAAGTATTTCATAGTCAAATTTTTAAGGGTTTTTATTTAAGGGTTTACCCTTATAAAATTAGGGGTAAACCCTTAATCTAACCTAACCTAACTTCAGCAGTTTTACAAAATTAGTTGGGATGTTTGGATAAATCATTCGGGGTAAACCCTTAAATTGTTAGGGGTTTATACGGTATTTTGAGAGTTGAGAGTTGAGAGTGAGAGTTGAGAGTGAGAGTGGAGAGTGGAGAGTGGAAAGTGGAGAGTGGAAAGTGGAGAGTGGGTAATTGCGAATTGCGAGTTGGTAGTTAGGGATATGGGGGTATAGGGTTGGGGGTTGAGAGTGAGAGTGGAGAGTGAGAGTGAGTGGAGAGTGGAGAATTGCGAGTTAGGGGAATAGGGTTGAGGTTGAGGGGTTGAGGGGTTGAGAGTTGAGAATGGAGAATTTAGAATGTAGAGTTAAAAATTAAGAGTTGGGGGTTGGAATGGAGAATTGCGAGTTGCGAATTGCGAGTTAGGGGTATAGGGTTAGGGTTAGGGTTAAGGTTGAGGGGTTGAGGGTTGAGTGGAGAGTTGGGAGTGGGAATTATGTGTTTTCGCAATTGTCCCAATCCCATAAAACTTCGTTTTCCCAACCTTCAGGGAATCCCATCGCTTTTAAATCAATCATTGGAAACTTATTCAGTAATTGATGAAATTTTGACTGAAATGTATGTTTTGGATTTACCGTATTCAATAGGTAAATGATCATTGATAAAACGAAATACGTTTTTTTATTGAAGTAATTCTTATCGCCATTTTCATCCAAAAAGTATGTTGACTTTAGGAATGGGTTTCTAGGATTGTTTGGGACTTGAGCACGAATACTATATAGCCTATTCCATAAGCGGGCATGATGTGCACACAGGTTTCGAATGTATACTAGCGCATGAATCCATGAGGCGAACGTTGAATCATCTAATCCAAAATGTTCAGCAATTTGTCTTTTTGTTAATCCAGGTCTCAAATTGGAATATAAATTGGATAAATTTCCAAATGATGAGATTTCCAACATCATCCAACTTGGCGGCATTGGATTTGAATATTTAGACTTGAATGATAAAATAAATTCCTCGTCACTCTTGGTAAATTCTTTATTCAGTTTTTCAATTGACTTTTCAAAAGTATTACTGTTTTTAAAGTTATTTGATTCGTTATACCAAAATGCCCCCTTGCTATGAGATAACTGATAAATTAATTGAGCCCTTATTCCCACTTCGATTTTTTCGATTTCATTGAGGATCAAGGTTCGAAGTTCTCTATCGAAACAATAAATATTGAATGCACCATTGAAAGTCGTTCCTTCCTTAAATTGATGGGATGATTTTGGTTCTGCAAGAAAGGGATGCCAGTAACCACTCATTCTATAATAACTTATGTTTTTTAATATGTGAACGGCCTTTTCATGCGATTCAATTATCAATCCTCTGGATTGTAGTCGCAAAATTTGTTCATTATAATTTAAAGGTTGTTTGTCGTATTTCTTTTCAGACATTGGGGTAAAAAAAAAGTCCACCCTGAGCGCGCTGATCTTACGGGAAGCGGGGTGAACATGTTAGTACAAATGTAATTCAAAATTTTAGTTTTCAAATAATTTTAACAATTAGATTTAATTGAAATAGTTTCAATTTTCCGGTTTTAGGTTTGAATAAGTGAGTTTATCGATTGCTTTCTAAGTTTTTTAGAAGCTTAATTAAACTTAATTGGGGATGGCAGTCGGATTTGTCGGCGCGGAAGGAGACGTGGGTCCAGATGCCTGGGGTGCCATTGAGGGCTTGGGTGTTGAGTTTCCACATGTCGGGTTGATAGGTGGTCGGTATGGTGTATTTGTCGCAAAGGTATTGGAGGAGTGTTTTTAGGGCTTCTAGTTGCTGGTCTTTGTATTTGTGGTAGTATCGATGTCCACGCCACTGCATGCCGTAATCGATGACTTCTTCGCGCGGAACTTCGCGGTTGAAGGTGGAATAATATTTACCGCCTTTTTCGATTAATGCGCCCCAATTGCAGATTTCAATGCCAATGGATTGTTGGTTTAATTGGGTGTTTTTGGGATTGTGTGTGCCTAAATGATGTGCCCAATGTGCTGAACTAAAGCATTGGTAAATGATTCCTTCGCCATCGATGACGAAGGCCGTGGCTACTCGTACCGGAGTATATCCCCAACTGCTGATAACATTCTTTGCATTTGGTCCACTGACGGTATGATGCAACACTATTTGTTTTTTCGGATGCACTTCGGGATAATACTGTGCTTTGGTTAATGGGAATTGAATTAGGTTTTTGATTGTCATGGTATTTTTTTTTGTTATTAATTGGTACAATCAGATTTTCACCCCTTTGCGTCACCCCTTCTGCCAAGGCAGACAGGCATTGGGAGAGAATTGTAGGGAAGGCAGGTATGCAAAAAATACGTATTCATCAGGCAATTTTGCGTAGAACTACTTTATTTTCGTTTGTCAGGGGTGTCGGATGAAAATGCAACGAGGTTGAACATTTCGCGCATTCGGGAGCGTATTCTGGTTCCATATATTGATTCTACTTGGTCGGCGTTGAGGTTTGTTGTGATGTGGGTTAATATTCCTTGTGTCTTGAATAGGTCGTAGCGCTTGAAAAGGATAAATTCCATGGTGTTGCATTCATTTCCCATGTGTTTTAGAAATGGTTCAACTCCTAAATCATCAAAGCAGTAGTGTTTTAAGTGATCAGCAATGTTGTTGATGTATTTGTAGCCTTCTAAGTTGTAAAAAACTGCTACTTCTTTGGTTGAAAGTATTTTGTAGCGTCTGTCGGGATAGTTGAATTCATTGATGAGGTTCATAAAGGCTGACTTGCCACAACCAACGGGACCGGCTAATATGATTCCTTTGTTTATGTCCATGCCTAATTCTGTGCAGCGTTCTTCGTCGCGAATGGTGTAGCAGAGTAGCTTGTAAAGGATGTTATGGTCGCATTTGTGCAATTCGAATTTTTGTCCAAACCTCGATTTTCCCAGTTTGGTAATGTGTTTGAGACAGTCTGCAAAATTGTAATTTCTAACATTGTTTTGCAGTCTAAATGGTAAATTGGTCATAGGCTTTCTTTTAGTCAATATGCTTTCTTGTGGTCAATGGAAGGCGAAACGATGAGTCTGTCAACTGTTTCTTTGCCTTGGTTTTTGGTTTCTTTTTCCATTGATTGATTCATCATCCATTTTTTGGCTAGTGCTCTCCAATTGTGGATTTGATTTTTTCCGGATTTCCAACCGATCGATTCATAATGTAGGAAAAACAATTCTGCTTCCCTTTTAACGGAATTGTTTTCTTTGAAAAAATTTAATACCTCATCTAAATCGGGTGGGGTCAATGTTGATTTGCTTTCGTTGTTTTTAATGGTTAATTCTTCTTTTTTATTAGTTTCTATTGGTTTATTTAAAGGACTCATCGGTTGTTTATCGGCTGTTTGCCAAGTTGTATTTATGGTAGTGGCGTCTGTTGTATTGCTTGTTGTATCAAAAATGAACATGTAAACGGAACTTCCTCTGAATGGATTATGCGATGGTTGATACTTGATGTAATTCCATTCTTCTAATTGATGTAAGCCTTTGTGGTAGGTGTTGATTGATCCTATTTTCGCTGCTTTCATCAATTCACTGCGGTTTACCAAAATTGGATTATTGAAGTTCCCTGCATTCCATAAATGAAAAAGTGCATAATACAAACTGACATGCCAAGCTGATAAGCGATTATCCTCTGTTATCATTTGATTCACTTGATTCAAATGGGCTATGTAATTGATCTTAAACGATCTTTTAGCCATCTTACTGACGGTTTCTGATTCTTGATTCTAACAGTTGATGAATGTCTTCTTTCGGATAAAAGATGACTCCTCCGATTTTGGCATACGGGATTTTACCTGTTAGCCTTAAATTTTGCAAGGTACTCGGAGAGATTGCCAACATGCGTTGCACCTGATTGGATTTTAACCAGGATTTATCATCCTTCTTGCTTTCTGTTTTCTGATCCGCTTCTTTCTTGCTTTCGTTCAACAAGGTTTTAAATTCGTGAATCAGTTCTCTTTTTAAAGAAACTAAGTCTTCAATAGTTACAATTGTAGCTGCCATGATTTTCATTTTAAATTCACTGCAAATAGAGGCTAAAAAAATGGAGATGCAGGGTTGCAAGGGGTTGTTCAATCCCCCATGAAAGGCTTGTATTTATTGGTTTTTAAAGGTTTAATTTTTTTGAATTATTAAGCAATAGTTGATCTAAAACCTTCGAAAATGTAATCTTATAAATTGAAAATAAAGTAAAATGAGTAGCTTTGATTGTATTTAAAAAGATATTGTAGCGACACGCTTTTTTGGGTAATCGAAACCGCCAAATTGAAGAACTCCCCTAAAAGACAAGCTGGTCGTCCTCGCATGGCGTGGGCACAGTTTGCTTGGGGGTAAGGTGCTTGGCGGTTCCTGATTACCTGCAAACTGATGACCACGCTACTTTTTAAAGATTAATTCATGCGATGGAAAAATCAATAAATCCCAACTTCAGTAGTGAACTCGTTCTTTTCATGCATATTCACGGAATTAATAATTCGCAGGAATTGCTTGAACTTTCGGAGGAAGATTTGGCTGCAATGGAAGGGTTTTCTGTTCATCTTTTGTTGGAAATAAATTCGCTTAGAAAGCCTCATTCGAATTCAGATTCAGATTCAGTCGATTGATCATTTGAATGAGTTTTGTTTTTAAAGCTTCGAGGTTTTTTGGGTCTTTATCATAATAATTGTTCCGTAAGCTGGTAACAGCAATATTTGGTTGATTCACGGTTTTAAAAACTTTTGCGAATGTTGAAAAAACCTGTGTTTTGTTTTTGTCCTGAATCAGGTCTTCTTCTACCATTAAAGCAGCAAAAAGTGCGAGTTGAGGAACATTCAGGGTGGTTGTTATTTTATTAGCAACGCCATCTTGATTTAAAGAATAACTTATTTCTTCGGGGTTTGAAAAATTTAATCCATCAAGGTAAGTTAGTTCTTCTTTAATCCATGTAATTACTAAATCTGATGCTGAAGGAAATTTCTTTCTGTAAGCAATGCCTGTGTTCGCAACCAGTTGCTTAATATTCTTTTGCTCCAACAATAGGTATTTTCTTAAATCGTACTGATTTTTCTGCTTCATCATTTCAATGCGCAAGTGCTTGGTTTTCCAATCAATGAAATCGGTTTGATTAAAATTGAATGTGATTAACAGGTTTTCAATTTGTTCAATTTCAACCTTCTGTTCAGTGCTTTTCGAAAACAAAGAACTAATTTCAATTAGTAAGGTTTTGGAGTATGTATAATCGTGAAGTGAAACATATTTGCCTTCATAAAATGATAGCAATAGTTCTATTTGCGTATTTATAATTTCTTTTAGTCCGTCATCTTCCAACGATTGAAGTTCATTGTTTAATCCTTTAATTCTTGATTTCACCTCTTCTGCTGAAATGTTATATGACCTTAAGTACTGGTTGACTTCCTCCGTAAAGTGATGTCCATATTTTCTTTTAAGGTTTATAATTAGGTCGTTCAAAAAGTAAAGGGTCAGCGCCTCAAAATCGAGTTGATTGTATTCTTGTTTTATGAACCTGACGTTTTGAGGAATTTCGCTCCCTTGTTTTTTTAACAAGTCAATGGCTTCGTTTAACAATGCTATTTGCATTTCTGAAACCCAATACATTACTTGCTCCGAAGTGTTAAAAATTCTGAGTTGTGAATTGAGGTTATTGATTCGAAGGTCAGTTTCTTTGATTAAGCTCAAATATAAATAAGCGAATTTTAATTGATTCGTTGATAGGCTCTTCCAGTCTAAATTTCTAACAACAAGGCAAAGTTTATAGCCGTTGTTTTGAATTATTTTTACTCGTTCAACTTGTTTCAAGTCTATGCCCAAATATGCAACTGCTGCTTTAGAAACTTCTTCACTTTGCCAATTCGTACTTGCATCAGCTGTTTGGGATTGGAAATAATCATAAGCGGGGTTTGCAATGGAAATTCTTCCAGTATGACGGCAATTAATTTCCTTTTTACTTGATTTTATTTCAAGGAAATCAATTATTTTGGCTTTACCATAATGCTCGTGCAAAGCTTTTGAATAAAAAGAAGTATCGTTGTTGTTTATCTCAAAACAAAAAGAGATAAGCTCTTTTTCCACCGTAAACATAATCCTCTCAAATGAATGTGATTACATACGAAATGAACGAAATAGGTTCTTAAATTCCTATGAAATGAGGGGTTTACACCTAATAAATTCAGTATTTACCCTTAATTTAAAGTGCTTTTTTTACAGGTTCTTCTGTCTTTGCTCCAAATAATTTATTCTTCAAAATACCCATGTCCTCACTTACTTTTTTCTCTAGAACTTTGGCGTAGATCTGTGTCGTTTTGATACTGGTGTGTCCGAGCATGGCACTTACTGTTTCGATTGGGACTCCATTAGCTAATGTTACGGTGGTAGCAAATGTATGTCTAGCAATGTGGGTTGTGAGTTTCTTATTTATGTTACAAAGGGTTGCGATTTCTTGCAGATAGGCATTATAGCGTTGATTTGAATTGACGGGTAGTAACTTATTATATCTAACACAATATTCATGGTCTTTATATTTTTCAAGAATTTCCAACGCTATCGGAAGTAAGGGTACGCGTTCTTGGACTCCTGTTTTTTGTCGCTCGGTGCATAACCAAACATTTCCGTCAATGCCTTTTTCTTGTTCTCCTTGCTGAAAGTTGTAAATATCGCTGTATGCAAATCCGGTAAAACAACAGAATATGAATACGTCCCGCACCTCTTCGAGTCTGGGTATGGTAAATTCTTTGTTGATTAAAATTTGGAGTTCTTCTTGTGTTAGGACTTGTCTAACTGGATTTCGATAGGTTGTTTTGAAGCCATTTAAAGGGTGTGAGGGTATCCAATCCAACGAGACGGCCATGTTAAAGATCTTTTTAACAATTTTTATCACTTTGTGTATGGTGTTGTTTTGGAGTTTTTCTCTTGTGACCAGGTAGTGTTCGAACTCGGTGATGAAGGAAAGTCGAACTTTGTCCAAGGTAATGTCATTCAGTCCTTTGTATGTTTTCATGAAATACAAAAGCTTTTTGTGCGTGGACTCATAACGCATAAGTGTTTTTTTTTCGATTTTCCCGATTGCTACCATTTCACTCATTTTATGGTTGTGATACTCGAATGCTTCTGTGAGTGTTTTTCGCTGATTATTGGGGTCTTTGCCGAGGTATTTGTCGCGAATGATTGCTGCTGTGACTTGTTCGTTGCAAGCAATGGTTTGGTTGTAAATGGCCATGAGTCGGCCTCTGACCATTGCAAGGTAGGCGTTAATGTTTCCTGCTTCTTCGTGCTTGGGTCTGACGGTTTGTGTGTTTTTGTCCCAATGTTCTGGAGGTAGGGCTCTGGCAAGTGATAGTTCTACTCGGATTCCGTCTACGGTTATTCGCACGTAAATGGGCACATTCCCGCTTTTTTGTGTTCTTCGGATGTTGACCCAAAATAATAGTTGCATGTTTGCGTGTGCTTGGTTATGCATTTTGTTGTAATTTTTAACAAGCAAATCACACTATTATGACCCCATCTGTGGGTAAAACGGAATTTCAGCTTTGTAGGTTTAATAAGGGATACAAGCGAAAAGTGAACAAATTTACAACAAATTTTATGTTCACTAAATGTTGTAATTTTATTCGTGTTTGTTTGGTGTTTTTTGAGTGTTTTGGGTATTTAAGGGTTGTTCTTTTTGCGCATTTTGGTAAAATATGGGTGTATTTAACGCAAAAAAGGAGCTGAATAGCTCCTTTTTGTTGACCCACTAGGGCTCGAACCTAGACTCTTCTGAACCAAAATCAGACGTGTTGCCAGTTACACCATGGGTCATTTTTCGTTATACATTCCGTTGAACGAGGGGACAAATTTACAGACAAAATTTGAATTTACTAAAATCCAACCAAAAAAATCTTTAAAAAAACTAGCCTAAATCTCTAATAGTACGTCTGAGTCCTTCAAATTTGCTAAATTCGCAAAACTCGTTTAAACAAGAGTATATGAATTGGACATTTGACAAATGGAATAAAATAGTTGGTTGGAGTGTATTTGCAGTAGCAACCTCAGTTTACCTGATAACTTTAGAGGACACGGCCAGTTTATGGGACTGTGGTGAATATATCACGGCAGCCTATAAATTAGAAGTAGGTCACCCGCCAGGTGCACCATTTTTTATGATTTTGGGTCGATTATTTTCCTTTTTCGCTGCTCCTGAAAACGTAGCCGTGTGGATAAATTCTGTCTCAGCACTATCGAGTTCGTTTACTATTCTTTTCATGTTCTGGTCTCTGAGTTTGCTTATCCGAAAAATGTTTCGCATGAAGAAACCAACTTTGGATAAGGGGGACGAATTAGTCACATTAATTGGAGCTGCAATTGGGTCGTTAGCGTATACGTTCTCTGATTCCTTTTGGTTCTCAGCAGTAGAAGGTGAAGTTTATGCCATGGCGTCTTTGTTTACGGCTGTGATTTTTTGGGCTATTTTAAAGTGGGACGAAGAAATGGCAAGACTTCAGGCTGGGGAAGAGCTAGAGCGTAGACCGAATAGATGGTTATTGTTCATCATGTTTTTACTTGGGTTGGCCATTGGAGTTCACTTACTAGGTA
>JACCDW010101329.1_pt1 | contig 11842 bp, 7 predicted proteins | sample 7449781 | NCBI WGS metagenome assembly JACCDW01 (sample SAMN15323449, study PRJNA562643) | freshwater metagenome | isolation source: river surface water | place: USA:Blue River Watershed | collected 2017-08-18
AAAATTAATAATATTTATTAGTATCAATAAACCCCTTATTTCTCATTTTAGATGATTCATAATTTGGAATATTAACTTGATAATTTGTATCTATTTCATATTTATCATATTCTTTATTTTTCATAATATCTTTTGTTTTATCTTTATGTAAATTACAAATATGTGTTATTTCAGATAAACATTTATCTCTTGTACGTATATTTTTAGTTTCACAATAATCAAACTTTTTTGTATCAACATTATATGGTTTATATATAGTATCATATATATATTTATTTTTTGTGATACTATAATATTTATCAACATATGAATAATCTTCATTAAATGATTTGGGATTTGAACAAATATATAAACCAATGGCTTTATCTAACTTTTCTAAAATTAAATATCCTGCTTTATCACTTTGAATACGTTTTAAGCTTCCATCTGAATAAACAAATGCGTATTTACCATCAAAATAAATATTTTTATTTTCATCATTTTCCATAATTAAATTTAAAAAATTTTTATGTAAATAAAAATCTTTATTTAAAATCATATTTTGTGGAATATGGGAATATGAATAATTATTTTCAATAAAATCTTTTAATTCAAAATTATAATTATTTTGTGAATTATTATTATTTTGTGAACTATTATTATTTATATTTTGAATATTTTGTATATTATTATTAACTATTTTATTATCATTTAATATATTTTGTTGTATAATATTATTATTAATATTTGTATTTTTGTTTATAACATCATTTATAATTTTATTTTTATTACATAATTCTTGATTAAAAAGATGATAAACTAAACTTTCTTTTTTTTTATATATTTTATTACATTTAAAACATTTATAATGTTTTTTATTATCAATCATTACAATATGCTTATTAATATCATTTGTTTGATTATTTATTTGATTATTTATTTGATTATCATTATTTAATTCATTATTTTGTATTTCAGTATTATTAGAATGAATATTTAATTCATTTATTATATTTATTTTTTCATTAAAATTATTAATTAAATAAATAATTTGGTATGTTTCTAAAAAATTTGGATTAATATTATTATTAAAATAATATCTTTTATTTAATGATTTTATTTTTATTTCATCAATTGTTAAAAGACAATTATAAGTTGATTCACATACTTCTTTTTTATTAAGATGTCTTTCTAAATCAGTTTTTAAAAAAAATTTATGTAAGCATTTATGACATACATAACACGAATTATTTTTATTATAATTCATTTTTAAATAGTTACTATATTTTATATATATTAAATTTCCTTTATATTCAAATAATATATTTTTACGCCATAACCAAACGGAAATGCCATATATGGAACAGATTAATATTCTATTTTAATATATTTTTATTGTTTATAATATTTTTATGGCTGAATTTGGTAATAATATTATTATTCTTAAATATTTAATTAAATATACCCTATTACATAAATTTCCGATTCCGGTAATTTATGTAAATCAACTATTTTACTTTTTAGAGTTCGCCAAAAAAAAATCGTTTTTTATTTTTTTATAAAAATCATTTATTTTTCTGGATTTTTTTTTGCCAAGTTGTTGATTTACATAAATTACCGGAATCGGAAATTTTACATATTTCCATAAATTATAATAAATAATAATTTATTACTATATTAATTAATAATATATTTTAAAGTATATATTTTTTAAAAATATATGGTAATTAACATTTCCATATATGGCATTTCCGATAATTTATGGCGTAGTTATTTTAATTAAAATATAATTATTTTAATTAAATTATTTTATTAACATTTTTATAAAACTCAATTTTTAAACGGTTGCTAAAAATTGTTTCATATTACTTTTAATCTTATTTTTTTCATTACTTTCTTCACGTTTAATGGGTGTAATATTTGCGTTTAATAACGCAATAATCGCATATAAATAATAGAATTGACATAAATGATACATAGAGTCAATGGTTTCTTTTGTTTTTAAAGAAAGTGCGTTTAATTCTTCATTATTAATACCTTCCATTGTGGCCAATGTATTTAAAATTTCTAATAATATATTTAAATGTTCAATATATTTAACACGAACATTATTAGTATATTCTGTATATAATAAATTGAAATCATTACCTTCGCGACCGTGTACTATAAGTGATTTCTTTTCACCAAGTGTAAGTTTGCGATATAAACCTTTATTTTCATTACACTCTTTTTCAGTCATATAATTAATAAATAACATCATAGTTTGAATACGTGATTTAGTATCCATACTCATTAATTCATTATAATTATGTGGTAAACATATTTGGCATTTATCAAGATTTAAGAAGCGTTGATAGCAATAACCGCCTTCAAAACCGCTACTTGTTTTTCTTGGTAAAGTAGATAAAATGGAAGCAATAATATTTCCACGAACAATAAAATGTTCAGTAATGGCTTTACATAATTGATTTTTATTCATTTTACACTGATCATTATTACCACAAAAGGTTGTAGGTGCTTGGTAATTACGTACTTGATATTGAACTTTTTTATTAAAAACTTTTCCTTTCATTTCATTTTCACCTTCTTTGCCTTCTTTGCCTTCTTTTCCTTCTTTTCCTTTATTTGGGATTTGATTTAAAAATTGTTGTAAATTATTATTTACTAAAAATTTAATATTGGAATTATTTTTATTATTTGTTCTATTATTTGTGGTTTTAGCATTTATTCTATTATTTGTACTTTTAACATTTTGATTTATATTTTGGAAATTAATATTTGTATTAATATTTGTATTAATATTTGTATTAATATTTGTATTTAACCCAAAATTTCTGTTTGCTTTTTGAATCTTTTTCTTTAAATTGGCAATTTGAAGATTTCCATTTCCATTTCTATTTTTATTTCCATTTAATAATTCATTATTTTGAAAATTATTTTGGTTTTCAAATAATTTATTTTTTTTATTAAAAGGTAATCTTGAAAAATTTTTATTTGATTCAGATTGAGATTCAGAATATGAAGGTGATGAACTAGATGTATAAGATGATGATGATGAAGAAGAGTTATTATTATTTTTACCAAAACCTCCTACTTGTTTTTCTGTATTAGCATTTGAATTTACATTTTTATTTGTATTTTTATTTGTATTTTTATTATTTTTAACTTCTTTTAATGAATTTGATAATAATTCATTCACATGGCTAATATTAATATATCTTAATTTATTTTGTGGATCAACAATAGTCATTGGAATATCATCTAAAATAATTCCTTTATTAGAAAATATTTGAGGATTTAAATCCATTTCGTGATTCCATAAATGTTCTTGGAGTTGAGTTTTAAATTCGTTAACAATAAAAGTATCTTGATTAGAAGGTGTATAAGATAAAACGGCTTCTAATTTTTTGGAATTATTTGAATTTGAATTTGGATTATTATTAGTAATTTTAGTATGAATATTTTGTAAAGATTGAATATCTAATTGAAAAAGTTTTTTTTTATAAATAGTAGATAATTGTTTACAAAAATCAGGATTTAAAAAATGTGTATGGTAAGATGTATATAATTCTTTAGATATTTTAATAATATTATTAAATAATTCTTCATCATCTTTTAATTTATTAATTTCAAAATCATTAATATTAAACTTTTTTTGTTCGGCTTCTTCACTTTTTTCAAATTTTGTATTAAATGCTCCCATTTTAATTAAAAATAATATATATAATTAATTTAAAATAATATCTATAATTAAATTATATTTTTAATTTATTCATAAATTATTAATAATTTAAAATTTAAAATTATTAATTTATTCTTCTTTAATATAATCTTCAATATGAACACATATTTCATTTATTAAATTTTCTTCAATTTTTTCTAATGTTTTTGGTGTTAAATCATCTTTTAATGTTGATTTTTCAACAATATCATAAATATCATTTACTAAATGAATAAGTTTATCAGGATTTTTATCAATATGAATAGCTTTATCAATAACATCAATATTATGAATATATTTTTCACGTATTTTTATTTCAGTTTCTTTATGATTAGGATGTAATTCATCTTTAGCTAAACAGTCACAAATTTTATTTTCATTATTAAATTCTTTATTACATATTTTACAACAATTATCATTATTTAATTTATTTTTACTATTTCTAAATGATCCTAATGAAATCATATTATTTACTAAATTTTTAAATCTATTTTTTGGTGATAATGATTGATTATTATTATTATTATTATTATTATTATTATTATCAATATTATTAGTATTATTAATATTATTAATATTATTAATATTATTATTATTTAATTCAATATTTAAAGTTGGTAAATTTTTTTTGTTATTTTTAAAACAAAAAAAAATACATTTATAAAAATTTGTCATATTATCATTATTTTTCATTATTTATAATATATATTTTTTTATAAATTTCGAAAAAAATAATTTTATTATAACATAAATAAGTATAAAAAGTATAAAAAAGTTAATAATTAATTTTATTTAATAAAGTTAATTGATTCATATATTTTTTTAAACATGAATAATAATATGTTTTTTCATAAAAATGTTCCATTTTTTTACTCATAACATAGTGATGTGCTTCTTGATAATTTACTTGAGCATATTTAATAAAATAAGCCATTAATATTGCGTCAATATCTTGTTTATTTTTAAAACCTAAAATACAAACATTATTATTTTCGATAATAGCTTTTTTATAAATAAATTCAATAATATCATATAAATATTCATATAAACGTATATTTATTTTTTGTTCATCAAAATGGTTAATATCATAATCTAAATCAATAACAATTTCTTCAATAGAAGATGAATGAAATAATTTTTGACTTTTAGATAAATGAATAATACTTTTAATTTTATTTCTTTTAAAAAATTTATCACTTTTTTCTTCTTCATAATAAGCAAAATGTATATATGGTAATACTTCAATCATTATTAATTATTTAATATATATTAAATAAATATTATTTATAAATAAAAAAAACAAATAAATAATCTAAAAGTATAAAAAAGAATCTAAAAGTATAAAAAAATAAATTTAAGGCATACTTTTAAAAACAACTAAATAAATTAAATAAAGAATTAATAATACTAATATTACGGTTGCTGCATATTTAAATGAATCAACAAAAGAACGTTCTTTTTTAACACCTAAATTTTTAGCAAGTTTATCAAATACTGATTCATTTTTCATTTTTTTATTTTCATTATTAAGATATTCGCTTTCTAAAATATCTTTTGCTTTTTTAAGTATATCTTTTGATTCTTTTGAAAGAGTTGTTCCAAATAATTTATCAATATATTCTTTTGTAATTTCATAAAATGATTTATCTTGATAATCCATATCTTTAATTTCACATTCATTAACATCATTACAAATTTTTTCAGGAGTTTTTTCTAAGAAATATTCAATACCAAAATAACTAATTGAACTTACGAAAATACCTAATAAAATACCAAATAATAAATAAATAGCATATTTAAATGAACTATTATATGGGTCATATTTAAATAATAATAATATAATAAATGAAATAAAAGGAATATTTAAATTTAATTTTTCACCACTTGTTAAAATGATACCGCTTGTAGAAGAAGCACATTTATCATTTTTAGAATTAAAAACTTTTGTAGTTAATTTAGAAGTACTCTTTTTACGAGTTAAATATAAACCATATAATAAAATAAATATTGTAACAAAATAAATACTAACATTTACACTATGATCTTCATTAGTACTATAATTTGAAATAATTGCTATAACAGCAATTAAAAATAATAATCCACCAATAATTGTATTACTTGTATTACTTGTATCATCTTCTTGATTGTTAGTAGTATATTTTTTATAAATAGGATATCCTAAACCAATAATATAACCAATAAAAAAAGTTGGACTAATGGTACCGTTTGATGTAATAATATTTTTGGAATGAAAATTGGTAAAAATATAAATTACAAATGATAAAGTTAATAATGTAATAAAATCAACAAATTCATTATTCCAATAATTTGGAATATATGTGCTAATGACTGATTTATCTTTATTTGTTTCATCTTTTGAAATTTCAATACTTTTATGATAAAATTTATCAGGATAATATTGTAAAAATGTGCTATAAACTATTTTTATACCAAAATAACCAATAATAATAAATGATATAAATGTTTGTATAGATTCAAAATTTGAAATATTATTATCTTTATAATTTATATCTTTTTTAACATATTTTGTAAAATTATTTGAATTATTACTCATTTTTATAAAAATATATAATATAAAATATATAATCTATATTTTTATAATATATTTTTTATTAAAAATATATTTTGTTAATAAAAATAAAAAAATGATTTATTTATTAAAAATAAATGAATATAAAGAAGTTGATTATAAGTATATAATATATTTATAATCGAGAAATTAGATTATTAAATATATATATAAACAAAATAAAAATGGATTATGATGAGTTTTTTTCGTTATATGATTCTGTAAAAGATACTTGTAATGAAGATACTTATAATGAAGATACATATAATAATAGTTTATCGGAAGAAAATATTGATGTAAATAAAATTTTAAATCATATTAAAGAACAAAATAATTTAAATGAAAATGATGAAATAGATGAATCTTATTGTACGAATTGTAAACATAAAAATAGTGTAATCAATGATGGTGAAATACGTGTATGTACGAATTGTGGTATGGAACACGGTGGTGTAATAGATGATTCAGCAGAATGGCGTTATTATGGTAGTGAAGATAATAAGCGTGGTGCTGATCCGAATCGTTGTGGTATGCCAAATAATCAAATGTTAGGAATTTCGTCATTATCAACGGTTGTAATTGGACATGGTTTTGAGTCATATCGAAAACTAAGTACTTGGTATGGATTAAATCACAAAGAGCGTGAATTAATTAAATTGCTAAACTATTTTAGACGAAAATGTAATATGTGTAATTTGCCGGAATCAGTTACGGAAAAGACGATTCATATGTGGAAAATGATTAGTGAAGATTATATAAAACGTGGAACACCAAAAGATTGTTTATATGCGGCGTGTTTTGTACATGCATTAAAAGATTGTGGTATAACGCGTTCAACGGATGAAATTTGTGATTTATTTGATATAAAACAAAAGAAATTAACAAAAGGATGTAATGAATTTATTGAACTAATGTATTATAAAGATAAAAAGTATGTTCAAAAGAATTTATCATCCATTGGAACGAAAGATTTATGTGCGGAATATTCAAAATTATTAGATTATCCGGAAGAACCGCGACAAATGAGTATTCGAGTTGCTATTTTAGTAAATCGTTTAGGAATATGTAGGTCAAGTAATCCAAAATCAATAAGTGTTGGAATACTTTATTTAATTTCAGAACATTATAAATTAAATATTACAAAAAAACAAATTTCGGATTTATGTAAAGTATCTGATGTAACAATAGCAAATACGTATAATAAAATACTTAAATATAAAAAGTTTTTAATTGTTTAATTTTTATTTTTAACATTTTTTATTTTTAACATTTTTTATAATTTTTATATAAAAAATAAAAATCTATTTTATTTTTTACTATTTTTTTCTTTTTTAGCTGTTAGATATAAAAGGAATATATATAAATATATAAAATCAATACTTACCATGATTTTATAAATTTATAATGAATATATTTCATAATATTTATATTCCTATTTATCACACTCCTCAAATAAATAATGCGTTAATTATTAATGAAAAAACGTATAATTCTATTATATTATATCAAAAGAGAGAAGAAATTAAAAAGAATGAATTAAATAAATTATTAAAGAAATATTTATATTTACAAAATTGTGAACATATTGATATTTTACAACATTATTCATTAATTGTTAAAGAAATAAATCAATCACACGTAATAGTAAGTAAATTAAGTAATAATACAATATTTTTATATAAAGTATTATTAAATAAAGATTATAAAGATATATATGTTGAAAAAAATTTTTATTATGAACCATATGAATCCTATATTCCGAATCAAGATGAATTATGTTTAGTTTATACAAGATTCCAATTTACTAAAAGTGAAATATTTAAATTAATTGAAAATAATAAAAATTTTATTTATACTAATGAAAAAAATAGTACATTAATAGATGATTTTAATAAAAATAATATAAAAGATATTAAATTATTATTACAATTATATGTACCACAATTACCGAAGCATATATATTATAATAAATATAATTTAAATGAATTTATGAATTCAATATATAAAAGAGTATATAATGAACAGAATCCAAATCATAGTTCATTAAACAAATTTTTTGATCAAATACAAAAAATATCTAAATTTTCAATATTTGGCGGAATAGCATTAAAATATTATTATAAAAAATATAATATAAATGAAAAATTTGATTTTATCCAATCAAATGATTATGATTTAAATATAAGTTATTTAGAAAATAAAATAAATGACAATATTATTTATTGTAATTATGTTATATTTATGATATATAATATAAATTTGTTTTATAATAAAAAGATTATTGATAAAAATATAGAATTGAATGTAAAAGATGAAAATTCGCCATATATAAATATGTATATGACATTTTCAGAAAAAGATGATATGAATATATATTTATGGTTATTATCGCATCATACTATATTTAAATTAAAATCGTATTATTCAAATGTATTATATATACATGAAAATCAAACACCGCATATTTATAAAGCGCAATTTATAAGTGAAGAGTTAAATAGCATATTAACATTAAAGTATATTGAAAATAGTATTGTAAATGTAAAATCAATCATTAAATTAGAAGTTCATAATAATCAAACGGAACCTTTAGAAGTTCGTGTAAATAAAAATTATCATTTAATTGATTTTATATTTCGGACAGATATAAATGAAAAATTTAATGATTATGACAAAAATGATAAAGTTTATTATAATAATCCAATATTCTTAATGTTGGTATATATTGATTTAATACAAAAGTATAAAAATAATTGTATAACAATCAATTATCGAAAAAAATTAGGGAAAGAAGAAAAAGATAAAATGAGGTATAAATTTATTGTACATTATTTATTAATACCGTTTATGATAGAAAAGAATGATTATGTATTAAAAGTAATGTTTCATTTAATAAATGAAGATAAATATAAAAATTTATTATTAGATAAGTTATTAATCTTTAAATGTGAAAAAAATATATATAATCAAATGGATGAATTTTATGATTTTTTAATTGAAAAAGTTGAAATGATTATACATAAATATTTTAATTGCGAATATTATCGAAATATTAAAATAAATGATTATGGTTATCATATTATAAAGTATAAGAAACTAAAAAAGAATCAAAAAATAATAGAAAATATTGAAGTTGAAATTGAAAATGAACCATATTTTAAAATAAATGAATTTTTACAAATATTGTATGATGAGAAAAATATTGAATACAATATTATAAATATGTATCACGACCGATTAAATAAAAAAATAACAAGTTTAGAGCATATATTAAATAAAAAAGAAGTTGATTTAAATGATAAAATCAGTAAATTAATGAAATTATATAATAATTTTGAAAATATTAAAAGTGATTATGAAAAAGTATATGAAAAAATAATAAAAACAAAATATAAAAGTAAAGTATTATATAAACAAGAATGTGAAATCATTGAAAAAATAGATTTAATTAATGAAAAAATGAATTTAATTGAAATAAATGTTGAAATAAATAATAAAAACTTAATATTTAAAGAGAAGCTATCATTAATAATAAAAAAACATTTTAAAAAATATAAAGAAGAAGAAAAGAAGATAAAGATAATCAAAAAAGCGGAAGCACGTAAAGAAAAAGAAAGAATAGAAGAGTTAAAAAAAATAGAAGAAGAAAAAATTAAATATGAGCAATTAAAAAAAGAAGAAATATTGAGATTAGAAAGATTAGAAAAAGAAAAAGAATTAGAAAAAATACGTTATCAAGAATTACTTATAAAAAAGCGTACTCAAGAATCTAAAGAAAAGATTGAGAAATATAAGAAACAAACATATGATATAATTTTATATATTCCTAGAAAAACATATAATTGTGGAGTATATATTATAAATAAAGGAAATATATATATACATCAATTGGGAAATTATTTAAATTGGATTTATTATAATGTTTCATTTATGAGTATATTAAAAATAGTATGTTTATTATTTATAATTGGAATCATATGTTATGGTAAATATTTACATTATTTAGATGATGTAAAACGTTTAGAATTAGAAAGAGTACGTGAATCAAAAGTACAATATAGTAGAAGATTTAATTATCAATCACAAAATTACAAACAAAATAATTATAAACAAAATCATAAAAAATATAAATTGTAATGCGTTTGTTTTATAAAAATAAAATCGAATGTATAATTAGTTTCCCCACATAGCTCAGATGGAAGAGCAGCTGACTGTAGTGGCATATTTGCTGATGGGTTCATCAGCGGGTCGTGTGTTCGATTCACACTGTGGGGAACGTAATCTTTACTATTGATTAATAGTAAAGATTAATAGTAAAGAATAATATCAAATAGACGCTCATTTACAATATATTTTTTTACTTTTTATAAAATAAATTTTTAATTTATATAATATATTTATATAATATATATAACATATAAAATGTCATCATATGAAAATTTTTTAAGAAGACGAGCTGAACATCAATTAGCTTTAGAAAAGGAACAAAGAAAAGCAAATCGAGGACCCATTGGAAGTGCAGTTCATAAACTTCATAAAAGAATAAACCCAAGTGTTGGTCGTCAAATGTTACAAAATAAAATAAATAGTTTAAGAAGAAATAATGGCAATTTTGAATCTAGAAAAAGATTTTTAAGAGAAAAAAATAGAAGAACACTTACACCTTTAGAAAGAAATGAATTAGCATTTTATAAACAATTAAATACACGTGCTAAAAGTGCGGCACAACGTGAAGCTCGTGTTGAACAACGTCAAGCTCGTGCTGAACAACTTGAAGTACAACGTCAAGCTCATGCTGAACAACTTGAAGTACAACGTCAAGCTCGTGCTGAACAACTTGAAGTACAACGTCAAGCTCGTGCTGAACAACTTGAAGTACAACGTCAAGCTCGTGCTGAACAACTTGAAGTACAACGTCAACAGCGTGAAGCACAAAGTCAAGCTCATGTTGCTAGAAGGTACGTAAATAATGCTCTTAGATATTTTAATAATGCAAATAAAAGCAATCAAATGGCACAAAAATATTTACAAGAAATAATTAGATTATATAATGGAAATGAAGAATATATTAGTAATGCTACAGAAGCAACGAATCATGTATATGATATAGCAACTTATGCGAGTCAACAATATCAATTAGCTGAAGAATCAGCGCAAAGAGCTGAACAAGCAGCAAATGAGATTGATCTTTTTACAGTTAGACAACAAGTTGCGATAACATTAAGAGCTAGTAATGAGGTACAACAAGCTAGTCGTAACGCGAAAAATGCTAGTAATGTTGTTCGTGATTTAGCTTATGCTCATTTAAATAATTTTAGTCGTGCACAACGTTTATTATCAAATTTTTCACAACCAAATAATAATGAAGAAATTACTGAAGAATTAAGAAGAATTAATGAAGAAATTAAACGAAATAGTGCTGGTGCTGGAGGTAATGCTTTTGAAAATAATGTACAAGCTTATGGTTTAGGTGGTGGAATGAAAAAAAGAAAAAGTAGTACTAAAAAAAGTAATAAAGTTACAAAAAATAAAAAAAAAGTTACAAAAAATAA
>JACCDW010080490.1_pt1 | contig 11840 bp, 11 predicted proteins | sample 7449781 | NCBI WGS metagenome assembly JACCDW01 (sample SAMN15323449, study PRJNA562643) | freshwater metagenome | isolation source: river surface water | place: USA:Blue River Watershed | collected 2017-08-18
TGTCAGTTGTTGGATAAGACCGGTTCAACCAATATGTCTAATGGTTTTCCGAGAGCAGAGAAGCGCTTACCAAATCGTGGAGTGATAAAAGCTCTGATAATTCCGGTTGAATTTACAGATTTAGCAGGCTCTGGATCTCCGGCGGAGATCTACAAAGACATGGCTAAAGGAACCGCAGATTTTTACTACAAGCAATCCCAGAGAACTGTCCGATTTGAGTTTACAACTCTGCCAAATTACGTAAATCTAAATGTCCCAGTTACTACCTTTAATTTAGGCTCATATAACGGCGGAGATCCAAACGCCTATTTTCTCGCTGGATTGAAGGCGGTAGAAAATATTATTGATATCTCTGATTTTGATGTGGCTTATGTTCTGCCGCCAAAGACTGTGAAAGCGAATCAAATTGCATATGGTCCAGCATTCCCAGCAAGTTTAGATTCCGGTGGATACCAAAATGCAACTGGAACAATTTTTAATGGCTCAGTTGGTGGCCAAGATGCTTGGCAATCATTACCTGGTGCTGGTTGGAAATGGATGGCGCACGAAACAGGGCACACCTTCGGACTCTATGATTGGTACACGCTAGATGGTACGGATCCATATGGACCTTGGGACATCATGTCTCTTAACTGGTCAACAGAAGCAATCGAACTAAATAGTTGGAATCGATATATCTCGGGATGGTTAGCAGAATCGCAAGTTCAATGTTTTGACTCTGCAGACATCTCAACAACTCCGAAGACCGTAAAGATTGAGACTCTAAGTTTGGATTCTGATAAATCGAAAGCGGTAATGATTCGCTTGAGTGATTCCAAGATTTTGGTGGTTGAAGCAAGAGCTACAGCTGGCTTAGATCAACTTAGCGATATGCGCACAGGACTTGTCGCTTACACAGTAGATACCACCATCCCAAGTATTAAAGGAATGGGAAAGACTCTAATCAGAGCCGGTGGTGGTTTTAGCCCACGGCTTGCAGCGCTAAAGCCCGATGAATTTGTTTCGGTAGATGGAATTCAGATAAAGGCTGGCGCTAGAAATGGCAATGATTTCGAAGTAATTATCTCGAAGTAAAAATCTTAAATACGTTTTACATCTGCGCCGAGTGCTTTTAATTGCTCGGCGAAATTTGGGAAGCCACGATCGATATGAAATGCATCTTCCACGATAGTTTCGCCATCTGCAACTAACCCTGCAAGAACTAAACCGACACCTGCGCGAATATCGGTAGCTACAACTGGAGCGCCAGAGAGTTGTGGAACACCTGTAATTGCTGCGTGATGGCCATCAACGGTGACTTTTGCGCCTAAACGCCCCAATTCATTTACAAACATGAAGCGACCTTGGAATACATTTTCGGTGACGATGGCATCGCCCTCTGCGATCGCATTCATAGCTACGACCATAGGCTGCAAATCAGTTGGAAATCCTGGATAGGGAAGCGTTGCCACATCAATAGCTTTTGGCCTGCGTTCCATATGAACTCGGATGCCATCCGCTTTTGTGGTGACGACAGCGCCAGCATTAGTTAATTTTTCAAGTGGAATCTCTAAATGATCTGCGCGCGCACCTTTGATGGTGATGTCTCCTTGTGTAATCGCAGCAGCAAAGGCCCAAGTACCCGCGATTATTCGATCAGGCAGCGTTGCATGTGTTGCTGGATTTAATTTTGTAACACCTTCGATAGTAATTGTTGTAGTGCCAAGGCCAGAGATCTTTGCACCCATCTCTATTAAGAAATTACCAATATCGACGATATCTGGTTCGCGGGCTGCGTTATCAATCACGGTGGTGCCCTTGGCGAGCACCGCTGCCATCATGATGTTCTCGGTTGCACCAACGGATGGAAAATCTAATTCAATATTGGTTCCAGTAAGACCATTTAGAACTTCAGTGACGATGTAACCATGTTCAATATGTACTTTGGCACCGAGCGCTTCTAAACCTTTAATATGAATATCAAGTGGTCGTGGGCCGATTGCATCTCCACCAGGAAGTGCCACATCAGCTGCACCAACTCTTGCAGTCAACGGACCAAGCACATTGATAGATGCACGAATTTTGCGAACTAGTTCGTAATCTGCTCTATGTTCCGGTACTTCTGGTACAACAATCTCAACTTTTCCTTGCAAGCGATTTACTTTGCAGCCCAGACGCTCAAGCAATTCGATCATGATCTCGACATCTAGAATCTCTGGGACATTGGTGATGGTGTTCTTGCCAGGTGCTAACAGAGTGGCTGCCATGAGCTTTAGAACCGAGTTTTTAGCGCCTGGGACGTGGACTTCACCTTTGAGGTGTGCACCACCTACGATGCGGAACCGCTCACTCATAATGGTCTAATCGTACTTGTATGAATAGGCTTATCTCATGGTTCATTTAACGCGAATTTATACAAAAACTGGTGACGACGGAAGTACGGCGTTAGGAGATATGACCCGCACCTCCAAGAACGATCCACGTCTTGAGGCATATGCAACTGTCGACGAAGCAAACTCTTCTATTGGCCTTGTGTTAGCGATGTCTGAAGTCACTGAAGATGTCAGAAAATTATTGGTCCGAATTCAAAATGACTTATTCGATGTTGGCGCAGATCTATGTACGCCAATCATTGATAACCCAGGCTATGAACAATTACGAGTTTTAGAATCCCAAGTGACCTACTTAGAAGAGCAGATTGATAAATACAACTCGGAGTTAGCCGAACTTCGTTCATTTGTATTGCCTTCAGGTACTCCAGCAGCTGCGTTATTGCATGTGGCTCGTACAGTTACGCGCAGAGCAGAGCGTCGCACTTGGCAGGCAATCCATGCATTTGGAACAGGCGTAAATCCACTTACTGCCAGATATTTAAATCGTCTGTCAGATCTGCTCTTCGTACTTGCAAGATATGCCAATAAAGAAAAAGGCGATGAGCTCTGGGTACCTGGAAAGAATCGTTAAGTAGTAACTTTTACATAGGTGTAACTGGGTACAGTTATATCTGGCGGAATATCGGATCTATTGCAGGCCACTCTAATATTGCTGATTAAGAATCTGCTGTTGTAGGGCTCATCACTTCTTAATACAAATTTCTCTACAAATTTTGCTTTGGTTTTTGGAAAGTAGGACGTCAATTCGCCGTATTTTATTTTTGTACTATCAGTTTCAGAGACTGGTCCTAGTACATCAGATTTAATTTCCCACCATAAGCATCCCAATTCGGAACCTACGAAAACAGCTCCACATACAAAGTCTGGGCAATCTGCAGTCGCTTTTGCCAGTTTTCCAGTCTTATCGTGTCCAACCTCTTCGTACAATTGAAAACTTGTTGGAATTTTGGCAAATATATCGCCATTTTGTGCATAACCTTTAGGTGGCCAAGGTTCAGGAGAGCGCGAAGTAATTTTCTTGGTTCGAGTTGGTTTAGGTTTTGGTTTTGATGTAGTTTTCTTAGCAACTGCCTTTTTAGTGGCAGTTGCTTTACTTGTTGCTTTTGCCGTTGCCTTAGCCGTTGTTTTCGCGGTGGCCTTAGAAGTTACCTTAGAAGTGGCTTTAGCTGTTGCTTTTGCCGTTGCCTTAGCCGTTGATTTAGTGGTGGTCTTGGCGGCGGCTTTCGCTGTTGCTTTGGCCGTCGCTTTTGCAGTCGGTTTAACGGATGCCTTAGCCGTCGGCTTCTTAGTTGGGGTAGGAGATTTAGTTGCGGCGTAAACAGGTGACGAAAGAAGTGAGAGCGCGACTAGCGCAGCGAGTATTTTTCTCAAGATCTATCCCACTTAAATGTTCTGGCAGCGAGTGCTACTCCTAGAACTAACCAGATAATGTTGATCAAAATTCCTCGAGAAGTCTCCCAAGATTTAGCCACCTCTTCGAGTGCAAAAGAGTCTGGCAGGAAGACCTCTCGCATTCCTTGAGTTAACCATTTGAGCGGGAAAATCGCCGCAATCTGTTGCATCCACGATGGCAGTTGGGTGAAGATGAAAAAGACACCACTAAAGAATTGCAGAATAATCACAACTGGAGAGACGATTGCAGATGCACCACGACCAGATTTAGCTAGTGCAGAGAAAGCTATTCCAAGCGCAGTCGAATTAGCACTTCCTAGTATTAAAAGTAGAACGAGAAGCCACCACTTATAGCTAGATGTTGGCAACTCTAATCCATAAAATGCAACTCCACCTGCGATCAAAAGTATTGTCTGTGCCAACATCGAAGCTAAAACTAGGATTGATTTACCAATGAAATATGAGGCTAGCGGCATTGGGGTACCACGTAAACGCTTTAGCGCACCAGCATCACGTTCCATAGGAATCATGATGGCCAATTGCTGGAATCCACTATTCACCATACCTGATGCGATCATGCCTGCGACAAAGTATTGACTAAATTGCACGCCAGGTGCGATCTCGTTATTGAATACGGATCCAAAAATCACCATGAGAATTAGTGGGAAGAAAATTGTGAACACAACCGATTCGCGTTGACGAGTAAATTGTCGGATCTCTAATGCGCCTCGATGTAACCCAAGTTTTATGGTGTTCATGCCTCACCAATCATTCTTAGGTAAATATCTTCAAGTGATGGGCGGATTACTTGGAGCTCAGGAACTTCACCTGAATATTTTGCAGAGAGCCCTTTTACGAACTCAGTGGGATTTTCAACTTCGCTCTGGCCATCACGCCATTTAACGATTGCCAAAGCGGATTGACGATTACCCAACGTGGCGGGGGTAGCAACTTCGATAATCTTGCCATGGTTGATCACTGCAACTCGGTCGGCGAGTGCTTCGGCCTCATCTAAGTAATGGGTCGTTAGCAAAATGGTGGTTCCGGCGTTTTGCAGCGATCTGATCAAATCCCAGAACTGGCGACGCGCTTCCGGATCAAAACCGGTAGTTGGTTCATCTAAAAATAGAAGTTCTGGATTTCCGATGATTCCAAGTGCGACATCAAGTCTTCGTCTTTGACCACCAGATAGATTACGGATTAAAGAACCGCGTTTATCGTCTAATCCAACTGCGCTAATTACCTCATCGGCATCTCTAGAATTTAAATAATACTTAGCAAAGTGATGAACAGTTTCAGTGACACTTAAATCACCAGCATCCTGGCTAGTTTGATGAACAATTCCAATTCTATTTCGCCAGTTGCTATCTGCAGAATCTGGATCAATTCCCAAAACCGAAACATTCCCAGAGTTGCGCTTTCTAAATCCCTCCAAAATCTCAACGGTGGTGGTTTTTCCTGCGCCATTTGGGCCAAGTAGAGCGAAGATTTCGCCTTGTTCAATATTTAGATCAAGTCCGGCAACTGCAGTTAAGTCGCCATATGACTTGGTTAACCCACCAACTTTTATGACCGACATGGCCTAACGATGCCACAACTTGCTGATAAATGCGAAAATACACCTGTGAGCCCGCGCAAAAATTACCCAAAGAATCGACGACCAAAGGTTGAAGAGCGCGATCCGGCAACCTCAAATCAAGTTATAGAAGAACATCACGATGGAATCTATGTTGTTAGACAATTAACGGGATCAAGTTCATCAAAGCCATATCGTTGTCCCGGTTGCGATCAAATGATTCCAATGGCAACCCCACACATCGTTGCATGGCTTGAAGGTGACGAAGAATCTCGTAGACATTGGCATAAAGCTTGTTGGAATAAACGCGATAAGCGCAAACCAAATGTACAGCGCACTAGAAATGCACCACGTTACTAATTACTCAACTAGAAAGTAATTAGCTAAATAATTTAGTTAAGGCGCTAATAATGCGCTCTTGACCAGCAGTTCGCTTGAAAGAAGTTGCACGTAACGGAATCTCAAATCTTGGTCTTACCAAAGTACGTGCATAAGTAAATTCGTAGAGCCCTTCTGGACCATGAATTCGTCCATATCCACTTTGTTTTGCTCCACCAAATGGCACCGAGGCGATGGCAGCAAATGAGAATGCGCTATTTATCGCCACCATGCCACATTCCAGCTGTTCGGCGATTCGGTAGCCATGGCGCTTTGAGAATACCGAAGCGCCTAATCCGTACTCCGAAGCATTAGATAGAGCAATCGCCTCATCCATATTTTCAACTATATTGATTGCAATGGTTGGGCCGAAAGTTTCTTCGGTCATTGCGCTACAAGTTTCAGGTACGTCGGCCATGACTACCGGTGCTACATAGCGATCACCAATTGAATTAACATCTCCGACCAATAACTTCGCACCTGCCACTTGGGCATCTGAAACATGTCGTTTGATGATCTCTAATTGTTTTGGCATGGTTGCGGGTCCATAACTTCTGCCAACTTCAAGTTCATGTACGGCTTCCACAAGAATTGCCTTGAATTTATCGGCCACTTTTTTATGTACATATACACGCTCGGCACCGATGCAAGATTGCCCAGCATTTGCCATCGCAGACCAGACTGTGTATTCAACAGCTAGTTTTAAATTGGCATCTTTATCAACTATGACTGGATCTTTTCCACCGCACTCTAAAAGCACTGGAGTCATGTTCTTGGCGCAGGTTTCGGCAACTAATTTTGCAGTTCTAGTAGAACCAGTGAATGCCAATTTATTTACGGAAGATTCGCAGAGGAATTTTCCAGTCTCACCTAAACCAGTGATGCACTTCAGAATTCCGGGAAATGGTGCGATCTCTTCAAAAGATTCTGCTAATGCTCTACCAACTCCGGGAGTAAATTCACTTGGTTTAAAGACCACAGTATTTCCAGCTGAAAGCGCATAAGCAATCGATCCCATTGGAGTAAAGAGCGGATAATTCCATGGTCCGATTACACCGACGACACCAACTGGAACTCTTTGGACAATTGCGCTCATGTTAAATAACAAGACTCCGGGAGCTCGTCGTTGCTCTTTTAAGTAATAACCAGCCTTGCTTGAAGCCCACGATAGGTGTGAGATTGCTACAGATACCTCTAACTTTGCATCACCAAATGGTTTTCCGGTTTCAAGTGCAATCAGCTGCGCTAATTCATCAGTGCGCTTTACAAGAATTCCGCTCCATTTATCTAGGACTTTTCGTCTTCCATTGAAACCAAGCTTCTGCCATCTAATTTTCGCAACATGCGCATTTGAGACCGCTTCATCTACCGCTGATTTATTGAAGATTTCATGCTCTGCAATCAATTCGCCGGTAGCAGGATTTAGAGATTGAAACGTCGTCATGGGTAAAGAGTATCCACCATTAGAATTCTCGTCATGCCGCAACTGCTTCGTCCGAGCACCGAATTACCTTCTAAACGAAGTGCGCATGTTGTTCATACCGAAGATGGCGTCGATTTAGTCGTAGAGGTGGCAGCCCCAATTAACACATCAAAAGGTGCGCTTTTGATGTGCCATCCAAACCCAACTGGCGGCGGAATGATGGATTCTCATCTCTACAAGAAAGCTGCCAATCGTCTGCCAGCTTTAGCGGATCTAACAATTGTTCGATTCAACACTCGTGGTACGAGCAGTGATCAGGGAAGTAGTACTGGTTCTTATGATCAAACAAAATCTGAAAAATTTGATGTCGAAGCAATGTTGAAATTTGCCTTAGATGAATTGAAATTACAGAACCTTTGGGTAGTGGGTTGGTCATTTGGCACGGAACTTGCTTTGAAGTATGCAAAAGATCCAAGAGTAAAAGGAATTATTCTGCTTAGCCCGCCGCTTATGTATACGACTAATGAAGAACTTGAATTTTGGGCAAGAGATGGCCGGCCAGTAATCGCATTAGTTCCGGAAGAAGATGATTACTTAAAACCCGAAGCAGCAAGAGAGAGATTTGCTGTGATTCCGCAGATTGAAATTATTGTCGGGGAGAAGATGAAACATCTTTGGCTTGGCGAACCTTCGGTGCAGTTTGTGCACAATCAGATAGTTAAAGCAGTGGTACCGGAGAAATTCCCTTTACCAACTGAGGTTTAAATTTGATCTGCTTTGGGGTAAACAACTTCTTCGAGAATTAGAAGAATTGAAGCCGCGATTGGCACCGCTAAAATTCCGCCAACTAGACCCAATAAAGAAGCGCCGATTAGCGCACTGACTATGGTCACCAATCCAGGAATTGCTAGCGACTTCTGCATGATTTTTGGCATCAATAGGTAATTCTCAATTTGCTGGTAGATCACATAGATCGCAAGCATTACCACCGCGGTAAGTACTGATTGCGTCAGAGCTACAACAGTCAAAATCGCAGATCCAATAAAGTGTCCGATTAACGGAATAAGTCCACAGATGAATACCAACATACCTAAGGCAATTGGCGAAGGAAGACCCAATACGGCGGTAGCAACTGACATTACCAATCCAGCTATAAAAGCTACAGAGATTTGGCTACCAACGAACGCACCGATTCTAGAGACGATGCCGTTAGTTAATGCGCGGATGCGATCGCGACGGGTAGCTGGAGCCAAGCGAATTCCGTAATCAATCACCTGTGGAAGCGAAATAGTGAAGTACATAGTCAAAACTAAAATCGTTAGGGCAGTGAAAATTCCGGAGATAAAGGTCTTTCCAACTCCAACAATGCCACCAAACGCAGAGATAAGTAGAGTTCCGTCTTGAGTGAATGATTCGATTCTTTGATTTATAGAATCAATGATTCCGTAATTCTGATTGATATCAGCGATAAATTTATTGTTATTTAAATTATCCAATAAAGCTGGTGCATTCTCGATAAGGCTGGTGGTCTGCTTGATTACAGGCGGAATAATCAATAAAGCCAACAAGGTCACAAAAAGTAAAACTAGCCCAAGGATTGCTGCTACCGACCAACTTCTACTTAAACCACGGCGCTTGAAAAATTCGACTGCTGGATTCAAACCCATTGCTAAAAATATCGAGATTATTAAAAGGACAAAGATTTGGCTTGCTGCGGCTAGAGAGCGAAGCAGAACAAATGCAGTTAGCGCACCAGTTGTGGCAAGAAATCCAAAATAAAATGGCGAACTTTTTTCGATTGGTCGACCAGGAATTCCAAATTTCTCGGGTGATTTTCCGATCGACTTTGTGATTTTCTTCTTAAGTGCCATGTGATAAGTCTATTTATGTAAATTTGTAGGTCAGAAATACGAGAGAATATGGGCATGTCACTGCGTATTACCGGTCTTGGTGAGGAGATTGGCGCAGTCATTGGCCTACCTTGGGAGCTACCGCTTGAGCAGTGGCCTGAGGATCCAGCGCTTTCAGAGAAGCGCGGCATCTCCCGCCATATTGTCCGCTTAGTTCGCACTGATGAAGCAGATTTAAATTCTGAGATTTATGCAGTTAAAGAGACGGTGGTCGAATTCGCAAAGCGCGAATATAAAGCGCTGATTGAATTGAAGAAATTGGGCGCTCCAAGTGTTGAGCCCATCGCAGTAATTGAAGGCCGCGTTAATTCAATTGGCGAAGAGTTGCCATGCGCGATTGCCACCCGATTCTTGCCTTATTCATTGCCTTATCGCGTCGTGCTATCGCAATCAGTTTCTGCACACGATATTAATAACATGGCTAATGCTCTGGCTTATCTACTAGTCAGATTGCATCTACTTGGATTCTGGTGGGGCGATTGCTCGCTTTCGAATACTCTCTTTCGTCGTGACGCCGAAGGTTTTGCTGCTTATTTAGTAGATGCTGAGACCGGAGAGTTCCAAAATAAATTATCTGATGGCCAACGCGAACATGATTTAGAGATCGCATTCTTTAACGTGGCGGCCGAACTTGAGGATCTCCAATTATCGGGAGTGTTGTATGAAGGCATGGATCCAATACGCGCAAGCGAAGCAGTACAACGTCGATATCGCAGATTATGGTCAGCACTCAAAGATCCACAGAAGTTAGATCCAAATGATCGACATGCAGTCGAACGCGCAATGCGCCAGTTACATGATCTAGGTTTTGCCGTAGAAGAGGTGCAAGTATCTTTAGATAACGAAACTCACATGCTCTCATTCCAGCCAAGATTGGTGGCAGCCGGATATCACGTTGCGAAGATTAAGAGCCTCTTTGGTCTTGATACCCAAGAGCTTCAAGCCAAAAGAATTTTGGCTTCATATGATCGATGGTATGCGCGCCAAAGTGTGAAATTAGGAAAGGAAGTGATGGCTAAACAGTGGATGGAAGAGGTCTTCAATCCAATTTTGGCGTTGGTTCCAGAAGAGTTGCAGGGAAGAGTTGAGAAGGCTCAGATGTTCCATGAGATCTTGGAAAATCGTTGGTATATGACCGAGAAACTAGGATATGACGTTGGATTGGAAGCTGCGGCAAAATCCTATATAAATGAGGTTCTGCCGCTACGAATGGACTCTGGAGTAGAGACACAATGACCACGCCACCTTTTGGTAGAGCATTTGATTTAAGTTCATTGAAAAAACCTGCGACCCAACAAGTTCCATTAGCAGGCATTGAAGCTACTGCAGAAAATCTTCCAAGAGATCTGATGCCGTTATCAAATACCAAACCAGTTGTGATTGTTTGCTGGTCAGAGCGTTTCCCAGAATCCAAAGAGACATTGGCACTACTATCAAAACTAAACCAAGAAGATAAAGAATCTTGGCAGTTAGCGACAGTTGAGATTGAAAAGCAACCACAAGTTGCTCAAGCTTTGCAGACTCGCGTTGTTCCATATGCGGTAGCAATCGTTAAAGAGCAGGTCATGCCGCTATTTGAAAACCCATATCCTGAAAGCCAGCTACGAATGGTGATCGATAAGGTGCTTTCACTTGCAGCCGAACAGGGTATTGGTGATGCGCCAATTGAACGAACAGAACCTGAAGAGGACGAGGCTTTGGCAGCGCTACAAGCAGGAGATTTAGATAAGGCCATCGCCGCTTATGAGAAATTGGTGGCTAGAAAGCCTAATGATGCGATGGCTAAATCTGGTTTGGCACAGATGCAATTATTAAAGCGGACTCAATCTTTAAATCCACAAGAAATCATTAGCAAAGCAGATGCCAATCCATTGGATGTCGCGCTGCAGATCAATTGTGCAGACCTTGAAATAGCTAATGGAAAGTTAGACGAGGCTTTTGGAAGATTACTAAATTGCGTACGCGCGTTGAAGGATGAAGAACAGAAAAGGGCAAAAGAGCATCTAATCAACCTCTTCTCATTGGTTGATCCGGCTGATCCTCGTTTAATTCAGGCGCGTAAAGATTTGGCGAGTGCACTATTTTGATAAAACGTGATGTAACGCTTACCAAAGCGCTCTTCTTTCTCTTCGGTGTTGGAATCATGTCCTGGATCCCTAGATTTCCGGAAGTTAAAGAGAAATTAGCGGTAAATAATGGCCTTTTTGGGTCGATGTTAAGCGTTGGGGCATTTGGTTCCTTAATCGCACTTCTAACCATTGGCCATCTAGTCGACCACTTTGGTGCCAAGCGCATGATGTTGGCCGGTATCACGATGCTAACTGGTGCCTTTATCGCAATCGTGCATGTATCAAATCACCAATTGTTTATCGCCCTCAATATTCTGGTGGGATTCTCAATTTCGATGTTGCATATCGCCAATAATGCTCAAGCTTTCTTTGACCAAGATCGTGGTGGCAAGAATCTGGTGATCTCCGCAGCAGGCTATTGGAGCGCGGGCGCGCTTTTCACCACCTTACTTTCAATGTTTCTAATCGGGAGAGTAAGTTTAGAAGTTCATGTCACTGTTTTGTTTCTGATTGTCTGGGTACTTACCATAATCGTGATGTACATGCGTCACGAAACTTTGGTGCCAGCCAATCGCCACGAGAGCGTGAGACGTTCAATTTATCAAGACTTAAAGAAGTTTAATTTTGATTGGATGATCAATTTTGGCTTGATCTTTGGAATTATGTTGGAATTCTCTATCGGAGATTGGTCTACTATTTTTGCCAAAGAGAACGGCGGAA
>JACCDW011218951.1_pt1 | contig 11840 bp, 15 predicted proteins | sample 7449781 | NCBI WGS metagenome assembly JACCDW01 (sample SAMN15323449, study PRJNA562643) | freshwater metagenome | isolation source: river surface water | place: USA:Blue River Watershed | collected 2017-08-18
CACAAACTGTGCGCCAGCGTGCGTCATTTCTTCTTTCATCAGCGCCTTGAACAAGGGACGCTTGGCGCGATAGGCTTCTTCCTCGCTGCCAGCGACTGAGTTGGCGTTGGCCAAGTTAGAAGCGGTGGCGTTCATGCGAATGGTTTGCGCGTTGAGCGCGGTACCCGCAATACCAAAAACATTATCTAGTTGCATGATTCATCACTCCCCGCGCATGGCTTTGCGCAATCCACTGATGCGGTTTTCCAAAAACTGCAAGGTGGCTTGGTATTCAGTGGCGGCTTTACCGTACTGGGCTTGTTCGACGTTCATCTCAACGGTGTTGCCGTCAAATGAACTGTTAAATGGGGTACGAAAACGCATGCCGTTATCAGGTGCTTCCTGAATCGCACTGAAGTGCTTTTCATTGGTGGCCGTTAAGTACTCGGTTTTGAGTTCTTTCAACATGGACTTGAAATCAATGTCTTGCGCCTTGTAGTTAGGCGTGTCAGCGTTGGCAATGTTGCGCGCAATCACCTCCATGCGTTGGCTGCGAACACCCAATGCACGTTCATGAATTCCTAATGCACTTTGAAATAGATTCATGGCACAACTCCTAAAAGAAGACTCCGTTGAATTGACACATGACCTCAAGTTGTGAGATCTCGTGTCGATTAATGCAAGAGATGTGCCAAGGGTGTTTTGACGCTGCCTGCGGCAATGTCTTGCCGCTGTGTTGCCGCTCGGTTGCCGCTTGCGCGTCAGAACATGCGCGTGTTGAAGCGTTTGTCCACTAACAAGCAGCGACGGTTTTAGCGAACCTGCGTGACCGACGCCTGTTCTGCGTAAGCGCTCAAACGAGCGGCTTGCAAAGCGTTGTTGCGTTGCTGTGCTGTTTGGTTGTTGCCAAACAAACGGTCGTTGGCGTTTTGATGCAGGCCCGCCAAAATCGAATTGCGCGTGATGGGTGCACGCACATCGCGGTTCACATGCAAATAAGCCGCTTGTTGACCTTGGATGTTCAAAGCCACATTGGGACGTGTCTCGTTGCGTGCAGCTGGGGTGAGCACTGTCAAATACAAATCGTCCAAACCTGCTGGGCCGTAGTTTTTCAAACCTGTTTCTTCAAAATACTTGTCGACCATGTCGAGTTGCTGCAACACGCTGTGGTTCAAAATCGCGCGCGGGTTGCTGCCAAAACCAGCGCTGGCGGCACCACGATCGGGGCCATCACAAAACTGAATGATGCCGTGACAGCGACTGTTGCTGGCCTTGGGGTTCATGCCATCGCTTTCCATCAAAGTCAGGCGCGCGAAATCGTCGGGTGCAAAACGGTGTTGAATCGACAACTGAATGATTCTGTTCATCACCGCTTGTTTGTCGCTGGCAGGAATGAAACCTTTTTCCACCGCCCGTTCCAATGTTTTTTCCAACACCGGGTTGTTGGTGCGATCGCCCTTGTTGAGCAACTGAATTTGCGTGGCACTGTTGATAGAAGCATTTGGCAACGCACCATTGAAATTGACATTGGCAGCGTTTGCGGCAACCAACATCACACCCGGCTGAGGAGCGTTAATGGCTTGAGTTGTGGCTTGGCTTGAGGTTTGGGCATTGTTCAAAGCGATCGCCATTTGCGTGGCATTTTTGACGGCCAGGCCTTGTTGCAAGGGCAAAGACAAGCTCTCTAAATTCAGTGCTTGACCTGGATGGATCAAATTAGCGTTGGGCATTTTGTTGGCTTGCGCCACCATTTGGGCCAATCGCAAAGCCTCACCGTTGGAAACATTGACACCCCGTTGCGCCATTTGCTCGCGCACAATACCACTCAAGGTCTGGCCAGCACGCACTTTGGTGGTCCATGGCGCCGCCGCATCGGTTATGGTCGATCCCGACAAAGCCGCTGCGATGGATTGCGCCGAAGCCGCTGGCACTTCCAAATGGCCGTTGGGCTGCGTCTGCGCCGCTGCCAACGCGCGCGTGAACGCGGGCGCTGAGCGCGCGAACGCCAGCGGACTGCGCGGCAGCTGGGGCAAGCCGGAAGCATCGGAAATGGGCTGTTCAAGTCGCATGGCAGGGCCTGTTTGAAAGTTGGTATCGTTCTTGCATCGGGGTTGGTCATCTGAAACAAATTGTCAAAAGTTCAACACCTGACACCAACGAACATGCAAATGCTGTGCCTAAGAAAACCCGACACACCACGCCTGACACGCGTGCGCAAGGGTGCGTCCTGGGCGCTGGTTTGGGGTGTTTTGGCCATGGCCTCACAGCCTGTGCTGGCGAATGAAACCACAGCCCCTGCCCCGCTGACCTTTGCCAGTTTGCAACAGCAAGTTTTGCAGTGGGCTGGCACACACCCAGGTTTGCAAGGTCGCAGCCTGCACATGGCGCCGTTGGATGCACGCATTGCATTGCAGACCTGTCAACAAAAGCTGCAGTTTGATCAACCGTTTGCCAACCAACCCAATGTGCGTGTGCGCTGTGCGCAGCCCAACTGGCAGTTGTTTGTCACGCTCAACGGCGGTGCTGCCCCCAGTGCTGCCAAAACAGACACCCCAGCAGCGCCTTCTTTGATGAAGGTGTTGGTGGCCAAAGAATTGCTCAAGCGCGGCACCATCGTCCATGCCGATATGTTCAGGCTGACCGACATGCCGGCCGCTGGCATGGAAAACCAAGTCATTGCTGACGCTCAACAGGTGATCAACATGGAATTGGTGCGCGATTTGGCGCCGAACGCGCCTTTGAGAACTTATGACCTCAAAAAGGCCATCATGATCAAGCGCGGACAAGAAGTCGAAGTCTCTGCAGGCGCGGGACAAGGCTTTTTGATCACCATGCGGGCTGAAGCCCTGCAAGAAGGTGCATTGGGAGAACAAATTCGCTTGAAAAACAGCGAGTCGGGTCGATCTTTGACTGCAGTGGTCACAGGTCAGAACACGGCCAAATTGAGGTAGAAAGTAAACAATAAAAATAATCGAGAAAATGGCCTCAAGTTCTAGAATTTGGGGTCGATTGAAGTGTTGTGAAAAAGTTTTGACCCGCAAAAGGGTTAAAGAAAGTGAACCATCATGAGTGACGCTATTTCGAACTACGGTCGGATGACGCAATCCAACGCCGCCTTGCGCAGCGCGATTGATAAATTAGACAAAAAGAGCTCATCTGAAGCACAAGCCAAGGATGAGCCCAAACAACCAACGCTGGAGAAAGCTTCAGCTGGAGCAGACAAAGTGAGTCTGAGCAACGTTGCGCAAAAAGTCATGGAGCAGCCAGACTTTGATCGCGCCAAAGTCGAGTCGATCAAACAGGCCATTGCCGAAGGCAATTACCCTGTCAACCCACGTCGCATTGCCGAAAACTTTGTGGCTTTGGAAAAAATGATCGCCAACTGAGGCGAAACCCTTTGATATGACAACCGCCATGTCACACGCTTTGCCCGATGCAGTGGTGCAGGCTCAAGCCTTGGCGCTTTCGCTCGAGCACATGCTAGAGCAAGAGTTTGAGCACCTGAAAGCTCAAAATCTCGATGCTTTTGACGCTGGCCAAGCCAGCAAAAATCAACTCTTACAAGAACTGACCCAGCTCGCTGGGATCACCGGCCCCGACTCGGCCGATGCTTTGAGCGCTGAGTGGGACGACTTCAAAGACCACATGGCCCATTGCCGCGATTTGCACCGCCGCAATGAGGTGTTGATCACGCGCAAAATTGACGCCATCCGTGGCGCACTCCAAAGCCTCCAAGTCGAAGACCCCGTCAGCTCGGTCGAGATTTACGACCGCTTGGGCAAGGTTTCGCGCCAGCGCCGTGGGCGCGGTTACAACGAAGCCTAAAGCCCGCCCTCACCCACGCTTGGGCTGCGCCATCTCATCGCCAGGTTGCATGCCTTTGAGCCAATAGGCCCACGCCAAGATGACGGCAACCGCCGTGAACATGTCTTGCGGAATTTCCTGACCCACATCGAGTTGGCTGAGCATGGCCAAGAGTTTGGGATCCTCCGCCACATACACCCCCTGCTTTTGGGCTTCAGCCACGATGCGCCGGGCCAACGCGTCTTCGCCTTTTGCACTCACCACAGGGGTTTTATGGCGGCCGTATTCAAGCGCGACAGCTTCGGTGTAGTTTTGACTGGGTTTGTTGAATTGCATCGCACAACACCGTCACACTTGCGTGTCCACCAGCGCCCCATGGTCAGGCACATGCCGTTGTGGTTGACCATCGGGTCGAGGCGCGTTGAACACTTGAAAGCTGCCCATGACCAGCCCCGCGCTTTCAAGTTCATCGGTCAACTCATCGGCACGCAAGCGGGCTTGTTGGGCCACATCTGCACGCATGGCCCACATGGCCAAATCAATTTTGGAGGTGTTGGTCTGCACCGGTGTGCTGGCCTGCGAGATGGTGGTTTTGAGCCACACCTCGCCCAAGGTGGGACTGTCGGTGTGCATATGGACCACCCACGGGTTGCTGGGCTGACCCGATTTGCTCGCTTGGCGCTCAATATGAAACTGCACCGGATGCGCATCTTTGAAAGGCAACACAAAACTCAGTTGCACATCGCCTCGATGCCAGTCTTGCACCGTCTGCACTTGAGCGGCTTCGACTTCATCCAAGGCTTGGTTCAAGCGCTCGGTGGTTTGCACAGACGACAAGCCAGCCTGTTCACGCGAATGCATCAACAGGCGCAGCAACACTTTGGGATCGGCCCCCACAGGCTCGCCCTCTGACAAATTGGCCTCGCCACTTTGGGTTTGTGACATGAACCAGCGCTTGAGCGTTTGCGGCTGCAAACTCGCCATGTGCAAACGTTGCGCTTGAATGCGTTGTTTCAAACCCAGCGCATCAGACATGGGCACGAGTGACTCCATCACACCCGGTTGCCACAAACTCAGCACTTGGGCCAAACCAGCGGGCTGAAACAGCAAGGTGTTCAAACGCGAAGGCAGTGTGGCTTGGCTTTGCGTTGCATTGGCTTGGGTTGCTGGGGCTACGTCAGGCCCCGCAAACGCGCCCGAATGCAAAAGCTGCAACACCCATTTGCCAGATGGCAACAACTGCGCACGCAGCTGCGCCAAGTCACCGTTTTTGATGTAGGGCGACAAGGGCATGTGAAACACTTGCCCGGCAATATTGAGCTTGACTTGCTCTTGTTGCACCGACACATTGGCTTGCACCACTTGGCCATCGTGCAAATTCAATTGTTTGGCAACGGGTGTTGCCACATAAAACTGTCGCGCCTCGATTTGCGGCGCTGCCACAGGCGTGATAGGGCGAGCCCCTTCGGGCCCCACGATGGCCATGTCAGGGGTAGCGCACCCAGAACTTGCGCTCGTCGATCACGCCTGTTGCAGGCTTGGCGGCGTTCAAATGCTGACGCAACAACTCGTCGTGGTTAGGCACCGTGAGCACTGCACCTGCCATCAGATAGCGGGGCGTGGTTTTGGTGAAAGCTTTGGGGTTTTGGTCCAGAAAAGCTTGACGCAACAATTCGATGCGCAAAGGGCTGGTGCCCATGGTTTGACGAATCACTTGGTCCAAGGTTTCACCGGTGCGCACGTTGTAGGTGGCAGGGGCGGCAAATGCCACGGTCGATGAAAGAATGCACACCACAGCCAAGGCGGCATGTTGAAATGGTTTTAAATGTGTCATGTGAGATCTCCGATTCGTCTTCATGGCTGAGTCAGTGGGCTCAGTAGGTGTAGGGCCACGCCACCCAAGCGCCTTGGTTTTTCAGTGCACGACCCGCCACATGTTTCAATTCTGATTGATAGGCTGACACCGATTTGACTTCGGCCAACACCGCGCCGTCAAGCGCACCCACCTCGAGCGCATGTTGAGGCAAAACGCGTGGGTCTGACAGCATCACCTTGTCCCCCACACGCAAGCCTGCTTTTTCACCAGCCGTCAATGTGAAGCGGCCTTTGTCCCCAGGTATCACCGTCATGGTAGGTGGATCACACGAGAGCTGCTGCTCCATGTCTTGCACCATCAGACCAATTTGTCGATCGATGTGTCGCAACAACTCGTCGCTGACTTTGGGCGTGCCAACGCCTTGCACCGATGGCGTGATGTCTAACAACGCCTCACCCCGAATAGCAGCACGACCGCTCGCAGCTGAACGCGCCTGCCAGCGCAGCACATAACCCGCTTTGCCATCGGTGGTGTAGTGATCGGTTGGCATGACTGAAAACTGCAAATGCCACTGCAGCTTTTCCTCACCATGACCGTACATGGCCCGGTCATAAGCACGCGCATGAACTGGGTCGGTGACCAAACGCCAATGCTGTGCCTCGTTGGCACGCAGCACCAAGCGCTCGCGGGCAAAACGGGCCAGCTGCTGTGCTTCCAAGCGCTGGCTGGGGATGAATTGCGTCGATACCTCAAAGCCCAAGGACATGACATGGCGCAAAGGGGCTTTGGCCATGGGCGCATGACAGCGCTGGGGCAACACAGGCTCAACGACCGTCTTGGCCAACTGCGCGCGGGGCTCTTGGTTGGCACCTCGGCTGTATTGGGCAAGCTGCAAATCGCGCAGCTTGATTTCTGAAGAGAAGCGGTTGAATTCGCGCAACGCACCCTGGCTATCCATCCAACTGGTGGCCGTGACACGCGTGTGGCTTTGCATGGCAGCCTCCACCAGCGCTTGACGAATGGCTTGCAAACGCTCCTCAGGTTTGAGCTCGCTCGCTTGTGTGTGCATGGGCAAGCTCAGGCACGCCGTCATCAGCGCAGCCAAACAATGACGCAACATGTTCGCTTCCTTAGTGGCTTGTATCGGTTCAAGGGCGACGGTTGTTCAACAACGCAATGTAGAGGGTGCGCAAATCGTTCACCACATGGCGATCGAGTGCCAACGTGGTTTCGTAGGTGTCGTCCCCCACAGGGGTGATGCTGACCAACACAGCGCCGTACACCACACCTTCCACACGCGCTCGGAAGGTGTCGTTCATCACCGCCATTTCGGCCACCGTGGTGTTGGCATCGATCTGTTGCCCATAGACCTGTTCGGTCAATGCACGGTAGGCATCGAGCTTAGAAGCTCGAATGGCCAACAAACGTTGCTGAGCAGGTGTGCGGTGGTTTTGCACGCTGATGACGGCATAACCAGTGGCTGTGATGCGCTCGCTCTTTTCAGAAACGGGCGTGATCATGCTGGCTGGTTCTTTTTTCACCATGGGTGCTGGCGGTTGCATCTCAGCACAAGCGCTCAACAATAAAACGGCAGCGGTCAATGCCAAACGGTGGATGCGTGTCATGTCGTTGTCCTTCATATGGGTCTCACGAACGATTCGACACCAAGGGATTCATCTTTAACAAAATACAACACGAATACTTTTGATGTCTTGTGAAAATTTCGCATCACAAGACAATGCTGTGTAGGAATTTTTGACATGAAGACAAGCACCCACTACATCGGCACGAGCCCGTCAGCCAAAGCACTTCGCGACTTGGTGGCCACCATGGCCAACTCCCCTGCAACGGTCATGATCACCGGTGAAAGTGGTTCAGGCAAAGAATTGTTAGCACGCCTGCTGCACGAGCAATCAGACCGCTGCGGCGCGAACTTTGTACCTATCAATTGCGCCGCCATTCCGAAAGATTTACTAGAAAGTGAATTGTTTGGTCATCGCAAAGGCGCCTTCACCGGCGCCGTGGCTGACCGGGTGGGACGCTTCGAATTGGCGCACGGTGGCACCATTTTTTTAGATGAAATTGGCGACATGTCGCTCGACATGCAAGTGAAATTGCTGCGTGTTTTGCAAGAACGCACCATCGACCCGATTGGTGGAACCCGACAGGTCCCCATCGATGTGCGTGTCGTGGCCGCAACACATCGTGACTTAGAAGCTGAGATTTCTGCCGGTCGATTCCGCGAAGATTTGTACTATCGTTTGAATGTTTTGCCGGTGGTGACACCACCTTTGCGTGAGCGCCCCGAAGACATCCCAGAATTGTTGGCCTTTTTTGCCAAAAAATGCGCGAATTTTGGCAAGGCTCCGATTCGTTTCAAGCCTGATTTTTTGACAGCACTGCAAAAGTACGCATGGCCTGGCAATGTGCGAGAACTTTCTAACGTGGTCGACCGTTTCAGTACCTTGTATGCAGGCCAAGAACTCGATCTGCGCGCCATCCCACCCACGTTGCTGCCCAAAGGTTTGGTGTCAGCGCAGGCTGAATTGCAAGCCAAAGCGCCTTTGTTGGCCAAGATGGAATTGACACCCCCGCCTGAGGTGTTGGCCGAGATGACCACCGATCAGCCCGAGCCAGAAGACAACGAGATCGAAGGCATCATCATGTTGGCGCAAGGCATGCCGCAACTGCCGCCAGAGGGCCTGTCGTTGAAAGAACGCATGGCGCAGATCGAGCGCAGCATCATCGAGCAAGCGCTGGAGCGCAACTCAGGCAATGTGTCACGCACCGCCAAGTTATTGAACTTGCAGCGCACGACGTTGATTGAGAAGATCAACAAGTACGAACTGCGTTCGGCTTGATCAGTTTTGATCTTGGTAGAGCACCGTGATGCTCATGCGTCGGTTGCGCGGATCACGCGGGTCTTTGGGGTTGAAGGGGTCGGTATCGGCCACACCTTCAATGCGCGCAAAGCGACTCTCTTTGATGCCGTTCTTCTCTAAGATTTGACGCGTGGCCTCTGCCCGCTCTGCAGACAACGACCAGTTGTTGCGCCCCTCTTTGTTTTGGAACGGCACGCTGTCGGTGTGACCACGGATGGCCACTTTGTTGGGCATGTCGGCCAGTGAGGCTGCGATCTCGGCAATCAAATTAGAGGCTTTGCCTTGCATCGACATGCTGCCACTGGGGAACATGGCGAAGTCGGCTTTGTCGATGATCTCGATGCGCAAACCCTGCTTGTCACGCGTGACAGAGACTTGGTCTTTCAGGTCTTGCAGTTTTTTGTTTTCCGACAGCTTTTGTTCGATTTCTTTTTCTAGCTTGGCGAAGTCTGCTTTTTCTTGTGCAGCTGCCACTTCTTTTTTCTGTTCAGGCGTCAGCTTGTCTGGGTCTGAATAGGGGTTTTCATTTTCTTGACCAGGGTCGGTGCTGGGGTTGGGGCCACCTTCAGAGCGAGGGGTCAAACGCTCAAGCAATGCGGTTTGTTTGGCCGCAAATGGAAAACCATCGGGGTCGATGATGGAGCGTCCACCCAAAATACCGTTAGAACCAGCGAGCTGACCGATTGCCACCAAACTTTGTGAGGTGGGCTTGAAATAGTCGGCAATGCTTTTGCGTTGGTCTTCGTTCGAAGCACCCAACAGCCACATCAACAAGAAGAAGGCCATCATGGCCGTCATCATGTCGGCCAACGCAATTTTCCAAGCACCACCGTGTGCACCGCCGTGGCCGTCATCCATGATTTTCTTGATGACGATGACAGGCGCCGGCGCCGCGTCCGCAGGGGGCGCTTCTGCAGGCGGTGGCGTAGGCGCCGCTTGCGCTTCGGTATTTTCGGCGTCTGCCGGCGCTACAGCGTTAGCGTCTTTTTCGTCCGGCGGCATTACTTCCTCAACGCATCAAAGAGTTCTGCAAACGAGGGCTGGTTGTGGTGACTGATGCACACACGCGCGGCTTCAATGACCAAGGGAACAGGGTGACCGTGCATGTTGCCAATGATAATTTGTTGCGCGGCCTTCAAAATTTCGCCATCGTCATCAATGATCTGCTTCAAGCGGCTGCCGAAGGGTTCAAAAATACCGTAGGCCAAGAACACGCCCAAGAACGTACCCACCAGCGCACCACCAATCAAGCCACCCAGCACAGGTGGGGGTTGGTCAATCGCGCCCATGGTCTTCACCACACCCAACACGCAAGCCACAATACCGAGCGCGGGCAGCGCACCGGCCAGCGTGGCAATCGCTTCGGCGTTCTTCATTTCGTTGTGGTGGTGCAGTTTGATCGATGCGGTCATCACATCTTCCACGGCGTAGGGGCTCAAAGTGCCAGAAGACACCACCATCAAACGGATGGTGTCACACACCAAACCGACCAAACCGTGGTCGTGCAACATCTTGGGACATTCGCCAAAAATCGCACTCGATTCCGGGTTTTCAACGTGCGATTCCATCGCCACCGCACCCTCAGCCTTCAAGGTTTTCATCAGCTTGAAGATGACTGCGAAGATAGCCACCATGTCGTCTTTGGTGTACATAGGGCCTTTGATCACACGGCCCATGCCACCCATGGCGCCTTTGAAAATATGGCTGGAGTTGCCTGTGATCATGCCGCCAATACCGGCGCCACCAATAATGAACATCTCAAAAGGCGTGGCTTTGATGATCGGCGCCAAACTACCACCGGCGATCACGAAACCGCCGAACACGCAGATGAACAATACGACCAAACCGATGATGGATGACATCTCACTACTCCCTATGCAGGTCGGCACATCCAAAACGCGTCATGGATGTGCCATTTCAAAATTTCAACAACCTGCAAGATTAACTGATTTTTCAGTTAACCAAGCCGGCTGGCTTGTTACTGGCCGGAACCAGTGACGGGACGCCTTCCCAGGCGTCGCGAATTTCTTTCATCAGTCCATGGATCTCGTCCAAAACGGCCAAGTCGTTGTGGGCGTTCACATGGAACAAACGGCGGGTGACATAGCTGTACAACTCATTCAAGTTGGCTGCCAAATCGCCGCCTTTTTCAAAATCCAAAGCACCTTGCAAACCCAACACAATGCGGCTAGCACGGGCAATGGCTTTTGATTTCTCGTTGATGTTGCGATGTTGAATATGACCGCGCGCAGCGACCAAACTCTCCAACAAACCATCAAACAGCATCTGAATCAATTGAACGTTATTGGCCGAAGCCACTCCGCTGGTTACTTTGACATCGCCGTAGCTTTGAATCGCTCTCAGGTTGGCACGCATTTGATTCACTCCTGTGTTTTTATCTGCTTGACACAGGCAGTATCGGTAGCGTCAGCGCAAACTTGAGCCGAAACATCGCCTTGGCAAATCGGTTTAAGCCGGTTTGACCTCTTCTTGAACAACGCTTTGCGCCTCAATCACCTCCGCTTGCGCGGGTGCATCAACCGCAACATCAGTCACAGCCTCTTGCACCATGGCTTGATCGGGCTCAATCACTTCGGCGCCTTGCTCAGCGGCAAGATCTTGCCGCTGTTGTTCTTCATACATTTGCACTTGTTCCAAGCCTTGCGCCAAGTTCTCGGCATTTGGCGTCAACTCGGGTTGCAAAGCTTGCGACGCCGAGGACTCATCGGTCAACGCCAACATAGTGGTTTCTTCTGGCGACTCGTCCGCTGACATCAACAACTCCGAAAACGGCACCTCATAGCTGATGCTGGAGCGCTTGTAGAGCATGTCGGTCACGCCATCGAGGGTTTCTCGCAGGCGCATGACGATGTCAGGGTCAGGGTCTTTGTTCTTGACCGCACCATATTCAATGCCTACGCGGTAAATGCTGCCCAAATGCTGGGGCGGCAACCAGGACTGAATGAAGCCGCGCACGGTGGCAATTTTGCGTTGCGATGCGGGCACGCCCGTGTCGGTTTCGTCAGCGCTTTCCATGCCGTCGCGAAAGGTCAGCGTGATGTGCTCGCGCAAAATGGGCTCGTAGTGCACACGCAATGCATCGATCAGTGGGGTGTCAAAACCATCCACGGGTTTGCCATTCATGGCATCCCAAAGTTTTTTACCCTCCAAGCCAGCAAACAAAATATCTGTAGGCGGCTCGGGCATGGGCAGTGGCGGCATGGGCTCGGGTTCAGGCACCTGCGACTGTTGAATGTGGTTGACCTTGTCGATCAAATAGAGGGTCAGGATCACCAGCAACAGCAGGATCCATGACACCATGTTCATCATGAAGTTGCTCATGCGCGTCTCCTCTGCGC
>JACCDW010197622.1_pt1 | contig 11839 bp, 11 predicted proteins | sample 7449781 | NCBI WGS metagenome assembly JACCDW01 (sample SAMN15323449, study PRJNA562643) | freshwater metagenome | isolation source: river surface water | place: USA:Blue River Watershed | collected 2017-08-18
AGCGCAGGTAACGCTGCCAGATCAGATGGGGCAGGGCCTGCTTGCTGCGCTTGCCCAGCGACTGCGCAGCCAAGAAGCCGCCGATGACCAAAAACGGTTGCACGGCCAGCCGGCCATCCTCGAGCAAGAATGCCGTGAGCCGGGGCCAGGCCATGGCCACCCAGTCGGTCATGGGGGCATACAGCGACAGGTGGTGCAACACAATGACCTGCGAGGCCATCACTTTGATGCTGTCGATGACGGCGGATCTGCTCATCTGTGTGCCAAGGGTCTGTGGGGGTGTTTTCTTTTGTACGCAGAAAATTGTGGCAGAGCGCTTGCCTGCACAGGTTTCATGTGCGTGATTGTGCTACCAGATGCCGCATTGTGGCCCGAGCCTGCTGAAGCTGCCCTAAGATGTGTCCTGAGATGCGGCCACACACGCATGGCTGCGCGGAGACAAAACGATGAGCAAAGGCACCGCTGTCCCGGAGGGCGTAGGGATCGTTTTGCGGCCTGGCGCAAACACCTCGCACACCGAGTACCAGGTCACCCGCTTCCTGCTGCGACTGGGCAGCTTGGGGTGGTGCAGGTCTGAGATGCTGGACACGCCAACAGGTCCGGTTTTGCGCCTGCGCCTTCGCACCTCTCTGGTTGCCAAATTTGTGCCCGGCTTTGACACCCTGTCGCTGCGCCAGCGCTTGCTCAAATCCATGGCCCGTCAAGACGAACAAGTGCTGATGCGGGAAGTCTGGGTGGCCATGCTGTGCGCGCCCGTGCGGATGGACTTTGCCGATCTGGACGAACTGGCGGCGCACCTGCGCATCCGATGCAACATCGCCCGTGCGGCAGAAAAAACAGCGCTCGCGTTCAAAACGCACGCCGCAGAAAGGCCCGCCGATTTCTGGCACGACGAACCCCATGAAGGTTTTTTGCTCAAGCCCGAGGTCTGCCTGGTCGATGCCTTGATCGCCGCCACGCAGCCCGAGCGCACCGGGCGCTTGTACGATTTTTCTTGCTACCGGGCCACCGAATATGTGGTGCTTTTGGGCCTGGCCCAAGAAGCCAGAACCACGGCACCCGATTGGTATGCCCGGCTTGAGCAGATTGCCCGAAAAAAATGCATCAAGTCCGCGCTCTTTCATGAGGTGTTTCTGACCGAATACGGCACCACCGATGCCCCCATTCCGATGCATTACTACGTCCCAGGCGACCGGGTTTGGTTCAAAAATCCCGATCCGCACTCGTCCAACGCGCCGGGCTACGAAGGCTCTTGGGTGATTTACCTGGGGGGTGGCCGTTTCAGCAATTTCTGGAAGCGCGACGCTCCCTATTCCATTGAGACCAAATCCATCGAGGTCTACCACTGGCGTCATGGTGCCTACATCGACGCCGATGCGGGCATGCAAATGAACGAGCAGTTCGTTGACGCCGAGGTGGCCCGCACATGCGGCGATCCCGTCAAGCGGCAAAAGGTCCTGAAGCGGATGGCACGTTACCGCGATCCCATGGGCATCTACGCTGACGGGGGATGCATGGACGCCAGCCGTGAGTTCCCGCGCCAGCTTTGCCAGATCCAGTTGCCGTCGGCGTGACAGGCGCTGCGGGCCGACGGTGTGGCCCGCGCGCGCAATCCAACAAAAAGGCCTTGCATCGCTGCAAGGCCTTTGTTTTTTGGCTCCCCGACCTGGGCTCGAACCAGGGACCTACGGATTAACAGTAAAGAAATCCGTTGACCGGTCCTGCGGAACCCTTGCAGGGAGGGGCTTGTAGCGGAGTTCGGTGAATACCACTAAACTAACCACTAAAGTCAGTTTACCACGATTTCAGGATGCCCCGAGCGATATCGAACTCCAAACCAGGTGCCGCAAATCCGTTGCCGGAGACGGTGCAGACGGTTCCAGGCATGCCCCCGAAGCTCAAGATCTTCAAGGTCGCCAGCTCCAAGTTCTGGTGGGCGAGGGTGTATCTGGGTGGCAAGTACTGGATTCGCAGCCTCAAGACCGAAAAGCTGCGGGAAGCGCAGGAAGCGGCGAAGAACTTCTTCTACAACGCCCTGATGGATTCCAGGCTGGTATCGGACGGCGGAAAGGGCGCCGCCCTGTCTCGTAGCTTCGTCGTGGTCGGAAAGCGGTTTATCGAAAGCCAAAACGTCCCCGACAAGCTGCGCAGGTACAACGACGACCGAATCCGCTTCAACAAGGAACTGGTGCCGCATTTCGGCGAGAAGGACATTGGCGAGGTGACCAACGCTGACATCATGGCGCTGGTCAAAAAGATGCAACTGGGCGGGAAGTCACCCGCCACGATCAACCAGTACCTGATCGTCCTACGCAAGATCCTGAAATACGCCGCCGATAACCGCCTTCTTCAAGTCGTGCCGAACTTCCCAAGGGTCAAAGGGAAGGGCGGAATGACGAAGCGCGACTACTTCGAACAGCACGAATACGAAACGCTGGTGAAGACCATTGACGAGATGGCAGCAGAGGGCATGAAGGTCAGGGGAGTGCTGGTCACCCAGGAATTCAAGTACCTGGTCCAGTTCATGGTCAATTCGTTCATTCGCCCGAGTGATCTACGGGTGCTGCGACATGAGCATGTGCATGTCATGACGAATCCAGAAGCGAAGAAAGCAGGGGACAAGAAGTACCTGCTGCTCAAGCATCCCGCAACGAAGACCACTGATCAGGAAGTGGTGACGATGCCAGCGGCTCACGGCATCTACCAGAACCTCAAGGGCATGCAGGAGATGCGGGGACACGGGTACAACAAGGATTACGTCTTCTTTCCTGAGTACGAAAACCGCAACACGATGATCGCTGTGGCGGGTCGGATTTTCAGTGCAGCGATCAAGAAAGCATGGCTAGAGAAGGAAGGCGAGAAACACACGCTCTACAGCCTGCGCCACACGGCGATCATGTATCGGCTTTTGTACGGAGAGAACGTGAGCACGCTGGAGCTGGCGCGTAATGCCCGTACGTCACAAGCCATGATCGACAAGCACTACGCGTCTCGACTGACGCCTTTGATGGCGGTGGATTCGATCCACAGCTTCAAGGCTGGGTCTGCGCCAGCGAAGAAAATACGGAGGAAAGCTTCTAGATGAAAAAAATTATCACTATCGTGTTGGCATCACTGCTACTGCTGTGCAACTACTCCAACGCGCAAAATATTCCTACGAACGCGCACAAAAATCCGTACGGTGGGGGCTGGGAGTGCGATCGGGGATTCAAGCAAGTTGGTAACGCGTGTTCGAAGGTTTCAATCCCTGCAAACGCTTCTCTTGACATACTGGGTCACGACTGGGAATGCAATCGCGGCTTCAAACGATCCGGAAATGAATGCACTAAGGTGAATATTCCCCAGAATGCCGGTCTAGACATACTTGGACATGACTGGGAATGCAATCGTGGGTTCAGACGAGTCGGTAATGAATGTTCGAAAGTTCAAGTCCCTAGCAACGCAGGGTTGGACGTTCTCGGGCATGACTGGGAATGTAATCGTGGCTTCAAGCGATCAGGTAACGAGTGCTTGAAACTCACTTTACCGGCGAATGCCACCTTGGATGTGCTCGGTCACGATTGGGTCTGTATCAAAGGCTACAAGAGGGTGTCCCACGAGTGCAAACAAATGACAGATGCCGAGAAGACTGCTCAAGCTGAATTTGAAAAAAATGTTCGAAGAGAGATGCAGCGCAGACAAGCCATGGGAGCGAGAGGTGAACATTGTGACTCTGAATATTCATCCGGTGCTAATGTGTGCGTGACCGTCAAGCGTGCAGAGTTGGATTGCTCTGAGTCTTATGACCGGAGTCATTACGATAGTTGCCAGGCAGATATTTCCCTTTACATTGAGACTGACTATCGCGGGCGAGGCTACATCGATGGTCGTGTCAAATGTGAGGTGACGGTTGTAGCAACAGGTGCGAGAGGGTACGAATCATCTGAATCAAACGATGAACGCTGGAATTTTTCTTTGTATGCCAACGACTCTGCAACCAAAACGATAGAGGTCGATTTTTCGTTTTCCAGCTACGACAAGGTACGAAAAGTTCGGATAAGCGATGTGTCTTGCAGAATAAGAGACTTGTACGCGTATTGAATGATTGGACTCCATTCTTAAATGTGCTTTATTATTCTCAATAAAAAATGGAAGATTGCTATTTGCAAATTTAAAATGAACACCAAAATCTGTAATAAATGTAATTTAGAGAAGCCACTTACAACCGAATTCTTTAATCTTCTTTCTACAGGGAAGTGGCGTGGAGCATGCAAGTCTTGTATGGCAGCGAACACACGAGCACACTATGCGAGTAATCCACAGAAAGTCAAAGATAGAGCCAAAGCGTACAACGACCTAAAGAAAAATGCAGGTGGTAGTTACACAAATGAAGACATCTTAAATATTCGACACAGACTTCAAGATCTCTGTTCTTACTGTGGCACGTCTCTCAAGGGCGCTGGCGAAATCGACCATATGCTGCCCATTTCAAAAGGAGGCAGTAATTCCCCCTCAAACCTAACCCTTGCTTGCAGGAGTTGCAACAGGGACAAGTACAATAAAACTCCAGCGGAGTTTATTGCCTGGAGAGTGAATCTCAATCTGAAAATCAACAAAAGCTTTATTGAGTTCCTACTATCAAAGCAATAGCTTTTCTCGGAAAATCACATTCCGGCTCAATAAATTTCCAAAACTCTAACTTCCCAAGCAATGAAGCTTTAGATGGGTTATTATCATAAATACTGTCGTTTATAATTTTTCTTGAATTAAAATTGTAAAACTCTTGTCTAATCTCTCTGCGCCTACTCTTTGAGAGTCGAATTTTTTTATCGTGTATAGATAACCCTGTAACGTATTTGCTTTGACGATCATTCAATCTAATTGATTTCCCATAATTTAGCCGTAAGCCGAGCTTTTGTATTTCATGCTTCACGAAATCCTCAACTTCAAAGACCTGGTCCGTCAGCGATGTGAATATCATATCATCTGAATATCGAGTATATTTAATACCCAACTTGTTACAGTGGTTATTTATGGCTTCATCTGTCTTGTAAAAAATTAAATTGCTGAGGTGTGGTGATGTGATCGCTCCCTGAGGAAGTCCACCATCTAATGTACAGATTTTCGCAAGAAGTCTACATTCTGCATCAGTAAATCGCGGAAATTTTACATTTACATCAGCTACTCTTTGCCTATCGAAAACCTCCGATATTTGTATGAACTTATCCGCAACCAAGTTAGTTGAAAGATTCCCAAAAAAATTTTCAATATCTAGCTTCAGCATATATCTTGAATCAAGATGGTTGGCTGCATTCGTGACTATCGATCTTTTTTTTACATATGCCTGAGCAGCTTCATGCGCTTGAAATTTCCCCAGTACATCACGATAAATATTTTTCTGAATAGTTCTTAAAATGTTGTTTGGAATATTTATCCTCCTGATGCCTCCGCGTCTTTTGGCTATGGTTATTTCTTGATAGAATAAATCGGTACGAAATATCAACGCCCCCAACTGGTTTGGGGCAACATCTAGGAACTCGGAAAGATTTTCTAAAGACACTTTCATTTCTCAACAGCTGTTACAATACAGAGCGGGGTTGTTGTCTATGTGTATGTGAGGTGTTACGCCTCCTAGTACGATCGGTTTACAACCGCTGACGCAAGCGTCAGAAGTCGCCGCAAGCGGCTCTCTACTATGATTTGGTTCCCAAATGATAGCGACAACCCCGTTCTTTCAATCAACTTTACCCTAGTTGACGCATCTAAAGCGCCAAGGTTACCACCACCGTCTTGCTACCCGAAGTCTGCGAATACGGGAAGTCCTTCTGCGGGCTCTTGCGCAGGGCTTCGATCAGCTTCTCTTTGCTGATCTTGGTTCCCGAGGCTTGTACCTGTTTGGCTAGTTGGTCGCTCATGGTCAGCCTCTCAGTACATTTGGCTACGAATGCGGTTGACCGTATCAGGCGTCCAGTTCAGGTTCATGAACTGGCGCAAGGCGTAACGGCAAACCTCTGAACGGTTGAACCCGAGACGGTCACACAGGTCGTCAAAACTGCTGGTGAAGTCTCGAGTGGTACGGAAAGCGAATAGCTGGTTTCTGGTTGGCGAACTGGTGTTCATTGGATCTCCTGGGTTCTAGTGGTACTGGACTATTTAGGACGGTTTTTACGTCTGTAGTTTTGATCCATTTCCGGCAACCGTAACCAGAAATTGGAATTCGAATCACTGGTCGGAATTTCTTGGGATCCGTTAACGGGTAACTGGATTCGGGCTAACGCCCGAAACTCGCTTCGCTCGTAGGTCACTGACTGGTTACCGAACTGATTTCTGATCGGAAATCTGGTCTAGGAAATCTCTTTCTCTGCGGTAGTCTTTTTTGGATACAACTTACCTTAGGCAGGTAAGTTGCATCTGGTCCTGCGTCTAGCCCTTCCCATCAACACTTCGCTATGAATCACCAGCCGTGCTGGTAGGGGCGGTTAGCCGATCACCCTTTACGTTCAGTCCTACGATACCAACGGTAGCCCTCTGTAGCCTAGCGAAGCGACACCAGAAGACTCGGGGGTTGTCGTCGTACAGCGCCCCCATCGTGGAGCCAGAAGCTCCTTTGGACCCGAATAGACCGCGTTCTACGCCAGCGCCACACCTGCCTTTGCCAGTGGTTAACGGGCGGTATCTTCCGCCGTCTAGACCGTCTTTTCGGTTCTGTATCTATTTAGCGTTCGCGAAATTTCAGGGCGAAAAAAAGCCCACCATGGCGGGGTGGGCTTCGGGTCTCAGAACTTCCAATCTGAGTAGTCATGATTTCGGCGCGTTTTTCGGTCGCGCGACAGCAAGATCGACGGTAGCTCAAACGTGGGTACCTCAGGCGGCTTTCCACGCCGCTCCAGCCGTTCTAGGGCTTCTTCCAAGGCTTCGCGTTTCAGGTCACGGATCGTCCGTTTCGGGATTCCGCCGCCACGGGCATTTCGGCTCTTCGACCAGACGGGGTACGGCATCCCTTCAGGGTGCAGCCCGAGGTCAGGGTCGCCGGGTCTAACGTCACGGTCAATCCAGAGGCGCAGATCGGGTTTTCCGCAGAGTTTGTCCGTCAGGTATTGCAGCGCATCTTCGAACCCAGATTCAGCCGCGTGAGAGAGCTTCGTCGCCTTTGGTGAGTGGCGTGACGAGTGCAAACCCGCCAAGCCGTACTTCCGCAGGGCTATGCCCAAGCGGCGTGCGTATTCAACGATCTCAGCGGGCTTTTCAGCCCGGGAGCGCAGTTCCTTGCGCCACTCACGATCCATTTTCCCTAGGGCGGTGGACCCTATGACCCTGAAAAGGCGTCTGCGAGAGACATCGTTTCCTTGATCAATACGGGCGATTGATTTTTTTATTTTTTCAATTGAAATATTCATCACATACTCGCATAAAAATAGTCAGGGCTGGGAATGTATGTGTTCCAATTTGACCAGTCCAGTTGAATTTGAATGTCAGTTCTTGTTTCCCCCCTCTCCATTTTTGAGCCAAAACGGAATTTTTTGCTGCGAGGCAGGCTGTTCAGAAAGGAAGTGTTTTCGTGCATACAAGGGAGGCTCTCCTTAAAAAATATCTTCAATTCCGGAACGATTTTTCTGAACTTGCGATAATCATTGTTAGAAATCTCGATATTCAGAAAAATTTCATCATCTTCTCCAGCAAACCAATAAAACTCCAAAGGGGCACAGCCTGCATTCCATAATTTACTTTCCAGCTCGTCACATTTCTCAAGAAAGTTGTTCAGTTTCATCTTTGTGGATCTGGAGCAATACCGATTTATTTCCCATTCGGATGCGTGCTTTGATTTTGGTTGATAAATTTCAATTTCTTTAAAGTCGTACATATCAGTCTTTCTTTGGGTTTATGGTCGAGAACCATTTCTCGATTCCATACATGTAGTATCTCAAATTACCGATATTCCATCATTCTTTATTCATAACTTGCTATATGAGTTGTTAAAATCGAGTAGCATCTGCACATGAACAAGTTCAACCCCGGTGCAAGGCACTTCCCGTACAAGCACCCGCTCTTCGGTACGAAAAACAATCCGAAATCGGGGAGCAACAGCGTCTACTACTACTGGTGGGCATTCCTCAAGCGGAACAAGGAATACCTGGCTTGCTGCGAGGCGGGTGGAGCGGGGGAACTGGCAGGTCTCTACGCCGACTTTGGGGATGTGCGAGGGGACGACTTCAAAGCCTGGTGGACCGAAGGCGGGCGCGGTGTGCGTCTGTTTGCAGAACCGCCGACTGCAAACGTTGAAGTGCTGGGGGGTGGCGTTGCTACGCCTGACGCAGGGGAGTTCTTGACGCTGGCGTTGCCGAAGAATTTGCCGAAGCGTTACCTGCTACGACGGGTTAGAGAGCTACTGTCGAAGCAAGAGAATCACCCTGGTGCAAGGGGCAAGCAGCATGCCCGAATGAGCAAGGCGAAGTATCAGGTGAAGGGTCAGCCCAACATTGCAGCGTTAGCGTTGACCCTGCGCGTCTACGATTTCCGAGTGGCGAACCCGCATATGAAGCTATGGGAGATTGGGGATCAGTTGCCACGATTCATGGTGGGTAATAAGATCTCACCAAGCGACACGCATGCAGAGGTCGTCAACAAGCGAAACGTGCTATCAGCGTCTGTGGCTCGCTACATCAAGAAGGCAGAAATCATGATTAATTCCACTTCATTCGGGCAATTAATCTAATTCCGTGCGCGAGATTATGATAAGATTATTTATATTTTTCGCCATTTTCTTTGGCGGTGTTTCTTCGTATGCTTTTAGCCGTGATTCGTTAAATTGCAGAGTTGTTGCTGTAAATGGGGTTTCAGTTCACGGAGAACTCGTTCGTTATGCTCGATTGTCTGATGGTTGGACTAGTGTTGAGTTAAAGCAATTTTTAGGTGTGAAAATTACAAGGCATATATCCGGAGAGGCTGTCGGTAAAAACTTTCATGTTAATAGGGGTTTGGGTATTTATTCAACGCCTAAGTTTTCCAATGAAAAAAATTGGCGGGTCACTGTACTAGACAAGGGCTCATCAGATCAATCGTTTAAGGTCCTCTCGCTGAGCTCTTGGGGTTATGTCCATGCTCAATATTTTCAAGTTGATCTATTTGAAGACTCGGAAAAAAAGCCCTTTAGGTTGGTCGACGGTGGAACTATCTACACCGGCTTCTGTGAGTAAAGAGTACATGACACGCTAAAAGGTAACCATCGCTACAGCGAACGTTACGCCACGCAATCATTGAAAACGAAATGTTTACCTTAATTCGGTCTTCAGCGAAGATTCGTCCATCGTTGAAGGAGCTACCGAATGAATGTTTACGGCTACGTCAGGGTCTCAACCGTCACCCAAGCCCGTGAGGGTGAATCGCTGGAAGCTCAGCGCCGTCAGGTCACAAGCTACGCCGCTGCTAAAGGCTATGAGCTCCCGGAAGAGTGCGTGTTCGTCGAAGCCGGAGTCAGCGGCAGTACCGAATTCCAAGATCGTCCAGAGGGCTCTAGGCTCTTCCAGATCGTTCAGTCAGGCGACCTGGTGATCTTCCCGAAGCTGGATCGGGCATTCCGAAACACACGCAATGCGCTGAACGTTCTGCATGAATTGAAGGGGCGAGGCGTGTCCGTCCACTTCATTGACCTTGGCGGAGACGTGACCGGTAATGGTGTCGGTGCCATCGTGTTCACCATCCTGTCCGCCTTCGCCACATTTGAGCGTGAACGCATCGCAGCCCGTATCCGTGAGGTGAAGCAGTTGAAGAAAGCGCAGGGCAAGTTCACGGGCGGTCGCCGCGCTTTTGGCTATGACGTGATCGACGGCGTGAAGGTGCCCCGTGAGGACGAACAAGCGGTGATTCGTCAGATGCGAGCCATGCGTGATGCTGGCGCAGGGTACCGCGAGATCGCAGAGTGGATGGGTGCCACTCAAGAACGTAAGATGACGTTCATGGGCGTGAAAAGGACGCTTTTCAGCAACCTCACGTCATAAGGCGAGATACGACAATCACAATAAATTAAGGCTAGTGCTACTTGCCCAGCACAGACTGCCTGATAATTTTGGCTTTCTATCTATCGGGGACTGCCTATCACCAGGTCGTAAGACTTGTTTTGGTTGTCAGTGCACTCCCCAAGTCCACTTGAACCAATATAGCGGAACTGGCAGCGTAGTGTGCTTCCATCGCCTGCTTGTAGAAATGCTTGCCCCATATTAGATCCAGGAATGAAAGCTGTTCCGTATGAGGTTCCGAAAGCCTGCGCAGTGCGTGTACCAGAGTAGGCTGTAGCCGTACCGTAGGTTTGGGTACTGATCACGTTGCCACCATCGAAAATATATTTCCCAGTAAACAGCTTACCGCCAACCGTAACTTTCATAGTCTTATCGCCGCTGTTTGCTTCGCCCTGTCCACCTGCAGAGCCATCTCTGGAGTGCAATTGAAGCGGGTATGCGCAGGCAGATAGCAGGGCAACTAGAGAGATGGTGACCAGTGGCTTAATCATTTGGGTTCTGCGATTGTTTGAACGTATAAATTTGATCGAGTCTACCCAAAGATTACAAATTCAACCACTAAACTCCGCACTTTAGTGGTTTGGGCAGAAAAAAAGGACTTAGATTTCTCTAAGTCCTTGATTTCATTCGGTATTTTGGCTCCCCGACCTGGGCTCGAACCAGGGACCTACGGATTAACAGTCCGGCGCTCTACCGACTGAGCTATCGGGGAATAGCCTGCAATTATAGCCTCTAAAAGTGCCTCAAAGCCCTGTGGGGCGAGGGCGCGTAAGCCAGGCCAACGCAAAAGTCAGCGCCAGGCTGGGCAGGGCCGAGCCCATTTGCGGCGCCCACTGCGCGCAGGCGTGGAAAGTCGCGATGCCCAGCAGCCAGACCCCCGCGCTGTGCCAGTCGACCTTGTGCGTGGTTTCGCCCACCGATGCCCCCAAGCCCAGGCGTCCCAGGATCACGCCGTACAGCGGCACGAACACCGAGCTGAGCATCAGCAAGAAGGGTTCGAGGCTGTGCATGGGCAGCACGCAGGCCAGCGCGGTGCACAGCAGGGCGATGCGCACGCCCCAGCGGCGCACGCTCCACTGCGGCAGCAGGCTTTGCGAAGAGACGGCGCCCGAATACACATCGCCATAGGCGTTGTCGAGCTCGTCCAGCAGGATCAGGCTCAGCGCCAGCAGGCCGCCCTGGGCCAGCAGTAAAGCCGTCACCAGCTCGGTGCCCGGCTCAGACACACTGGCCACCAGCACGCCCAGCGCGTAGCACCACATATTGGCCACGGCGTAGCCGATCCAGGTGCCGCGCAGCGTGCTGGTGCCCGAGCGGCCGTGGCGCGCGTAGTCGGCCACCAGCGGCAGCCAGGACACGGGCATGGCCATCACCAGATCGATGGCCGAGAGCATGCCCATGCCGCCTTGGCCCGGGCGATCAAGCAAGGCCTGCAGGCCTTGCTGCTGGGCCACGCCCACAAAGTGCCAGCTCAGCCACAGCAGCGACAGGATCACCAGCGGCAAACCAATGCGGCTCACAAACTGGCGCACCAGCGTGAGCATGGAGCCGGTCATGAGCAGCGTGAGCACGCCGCCCCACAGCAGCGTGGCCAGCAGCGGCGAGAGTTCTTGGCCGGTGACCTGGCGCACGATGGCCTGGGTGCCCTCGCGCATGACCACGAGTTCAAAGGTGGTCCAGCCCACCAGTTGAACGATGTTGAGCAGCACCGGCAGGCGCGCAAAGGCCGAGCCGTAGACGCTGTGCATCAGGCCCGCGCTGGACAGGCCGCTGTCGCAGCCGATCTTGGCCGTCCAGGCCAGCAGGCCTGCGCCCAGGATGGAGCCGATCACGATGGCCAGCATGGC
>JACCDW010388592.1_pt1 | contig 11839 bp, 10 predicted proteins | sample 7449781 | NCBI WGS metagenome assembly JACCDW01 (sample SAMN15323449, study PRJNA562643) | freshwater metagenome | isolation source: river surface water | place: USA:Blue River Watershed | collected 2017-08-18
AGGGCAGGGCCTGGGGCAGTCAGACCTCCGGCTCCAGTTACAGAGTACCGGCTGCGTTAGCAGTTGCGAGTCTGACAAAACCCAGGGGCGTGCTGTCGTCAGCCAGACACTGGCCATGTTGGGGGGCATCCACCGGATACCCTATGCATTACTCACGGCCCGCGGCACGATTACCGCGTCCGGTGCACCGATGTTGAGTAATCAAACCAGTGCGGCACGCGGCATGTTGTTGCACGCCGGGCGCACTATCACCGTGGAAGATACGGTGATCCGCCAGACGATTGCGGGTGTGCATCCGGATGCTGCAAGCATCGCTGCTGACAAGCAGCTGGCACAGATGTCGTCCGATCAGTTTTTTCAGTACTGGATGGGGGCCGATAAAGACTTTGTCCAGAAAACGGCTAAACACATCAGGTGTGGTGGAGAGTGCGGAAACGCACTGGCGGCAGCCGGTAGTCAGGTCATCTGGATCGATGGTAACGCCCGCATTTCGAGCGGTACTATCGGCTCCGCTACGGCACCGGTGGTTTTGATCGCCAGTGGCCCGCTGGAACTGACAGGTTCGGCAAGGATCACAGGCGTGCTCTACAGCATGGCGCCGACGACCCGACTGGCATTCGTACAAGGCAGACTGGAAGGTGCGGCCATTGCCGAACAAGACCTCGTGATAGAAAATACCGGCACCTATACGTACCATCCGACCGCGCTGCAAGCAGCCCAAACGCACCTAGGGCGTTTTGTGTCGGCACCGGGCCGTTGGAGTGACGGCGAATGATCATCAGGCACCGTGCTCGCCAGCAGGGGTTCAGCCTCATTGAGGTACTTATTGCCTTACTCATCCTTGGTGGTGGCCTGCTGGGCCTGGCCCGATTGCAAATGGGCATGCTTGGTGGCACCGCCGAAAGCGTGTTGAACGACAACGCCATCCGGCTGGCTGAAGAGAAACTGGAGTCACTGCGTTTTGAACTGGCGGCAGGCCAAGAGCTCGCTGCGGGGAATGATGAGCCGCAGATGAACGGCGTGCGAATGCAGCGCTCCTGGAGCCTGTCCGCCTTGGGTGATGGTCTGGTTGCGACCGAAGTCACCGTGCAGTGGGAGGTATCGACCACCGGCGAGGTTCAGACGCTACAGCTGCCCGCACGTTTAATTCGGCCGGATCTTGCGGCCCAGGGCTGGCTCCTACAGAACGGCCAGCCAACACGGGAGACATTGCCCTAAACTTTGTTATAATGCTAGGCTTGGAGCCGATGTAGCTCAGTTGGTAGAGCAGCGCATTCGTAATGCGAAGGTCGCCAGTTCGATTCCGGCCATCGGCACCATCTCCATTCAAAGCCTCGACAGATGTCGGGGCTTTTTCATTAGGGCGAATGCATGAGAATCTGGGTAGATGCCGACGCGTGTCCGATTGCCATTAAAGAAGTGCTTTATCGGGCAGCGAATCGTGCCAAGGTGTCTGTGATCCTGATTGCCAACCAGATGCTGCGCGTGCCGCCATCACCCTGGATTCGGGCGCTACAGGTGCCCGCTGGGTTTGATGTGGCAGATCAGCGTATCGTGCAAGAAGCAACGCAAGGAGATCTAGTGATTACCTCGGACATACCGCTGGCTTCACAGGTGATTGCCAAAGGTGCGCTCGTTTTGGATTCGCGTGGCGAACTGATGGATCAGGGCAATATTGAAGGGCGCCTGACCATGCGGAACTTCATGGAAGGTCTGCGTAACAGCGGTGTTGATACCGGCGGACCATCCGGCCTATCTAAGTCTGATGTACAGGCCTTTGCCAACCAGCTGGATCGACTGTTGGCTAAAAGGCGGCCTAGTAACCTCTAGTGTGCGCCTTTGGCGTCTGGTCGAGTTTTGTAGAAGGTAACGGGGCTGGTTACAGCGGCTCTGAGTACGCTGGGTTTGATCTTGCCCATCACATGCATTTCACAGGGTCTGCAATCAAAACGCAGGGTGAGCTTCTCTTTGCCGTTGATCAGCTGTAGCGGTTCTGCGCGTACCGTGCCTTGAACACCAGTAACGCCTTTGGCCTGTTTGGGGCAGAGGTTCAACGAGAAACGTACACAGTGTTTGGTGATCATCAGGCTGACTTCGCCGTCTTCTTCGTGCGATTCGTAAGCGGCGTCAATGACTTTGACGCCATGTTTGGCATAGAAGTCCCGCGCGTGCTGGTTGAACACGTTGGCAAGATAGCTGAGTGAATCTTCCGGATAAGGGACTGGCGGCGACACCGGCGTTGCGCGCGGTAAGCGATGCCAGGCAGCGGCTCGCGCGTTCATGAGGGCATCGACTGCGGTACGGCGTAGCGTGTTCAGTTGTGACGCCGGGATGAACCAGGGTTGTGATAGCGTGAGTGCTACGTTGATTGGTTTGAAAATGGTATCGCCTAAGCGTTGTAAACCGTCACGCAGCTTGCTTTCCGACTGCACCGGGTCATTAGCAATCTGGAAGGGGCCTTCTAATACGGCACTGGCACTGTGGCCGTCTTCATCCATGAGTTCGAGGCGTACACCTTCCCCCTGATCACTGAGGGCGAGGTAAACGCCAACCAGACGTTCGGCTGACTTCTTATCCAGCGTGCGGGTCCATTGCATGTCGCGGTTACGATTGACCTGGACTTCGGCGCGTAGATCCTTGAAGCTTGCCATGGGGTCTTTGGGCCAGAGTTTCCAGACACCGGGCTGGGCAGTGGCTTCAGCACGATTGATTTGCAGGCCGACAAGCGTTTTCTGGAGATCGTAGTAGCAGAGGCCGTCGCCATTGTTGATTTGTGTCTCTGGCTGGTCCGTGGTGAGTTCCAGATGATCAGGGCTTACTTTGTTCACCCACCCGATGGGTTGCCCCGGATTTTTCGGTGTATCAAAGGCGCCGATATCTTCTTTGCGACCCTGGACGAAGTAATCGGTGAATTCGCGGTTGAAATTCTGATTCGGGTCTGGCCTAAAACTGAAGGTGCTGTGGCCGCTGGAGCTACGAGCCAACTCCGGGCGCTCTTCGAGGATCTCGTCGAGCAACAGGCGGTAGTGTGCTGTAATGTTTTTAACGTAGGCCATGTCTTTGTAACGGCCTTCAATCTTGAAGCTGCGAATGCCTGCGTCGATGAGTGCGCGTAGGTTGTCGCTCTGATTGTTATCTTTCATCGACAACACGTGCTTGTCGTGCGCAACAATACGCCCTTGGGTGTCTTTCACCTCATACGGCAGGCGGCTAGCCTGGGAGCAGTCTCCCCGGTTGGCGCTTCGGCCGGTGTGGGCATGGCTGATGTAGCAAAGACCGCTGTAAGCGACGCAGAGTGCCCCATGAATAAAGAATTCTAGGGCGGCGCGGCCAGGGGCGTTACGCGGTCCGAGGGCTGCATCAATCGCGACAATTTGTGGCAGCGTCAGTTCACGCGCCAGTACGATCTGCGAGAGACCACAGTCTTGTAGAAAGCGGGCTTTTTTGGGTGTGCGGATATCGGTTTGGGTGCTGGCGTGTAGCTGAATCGGCGGCAGATCAATTTCCAGCAGCCCCATGTCCTGAATAATCAACGCATCAACGCCGGCATCATAGAGTTGCCAGGCCAGTTTACGGGCGGGTTCCAGTTCATCGTCACGCAGAATAGTATTGAGCGTCACGAAAATACGGCTATTGAAGCGGTGCGCGTACTGGGTGAGTCGGGCAATCTCCTGAACCGTGTTGTCGGCCGCGGCGCGAGCACCAAAGGAGGGGCCGCCGATATAGACGGCGTCAGCCCCATGGTTGATGGCTTCAATGCCGATGTCGGCATCACGGGCAGGGGCAAGGAGTTCTAGATGATGGGGCTGCATGGGCGTTATGATAGCGCTACCCTGTTGAGGAGTGCGCCACGATGACGATTTCCCCTGTGCCTTTTGTGATGCCTGAACCCACCCGTGATGAAGTGGATGCGATGCGTGGCAGTGTGTTGCTGGAGTTTGGTATTAATGAGTGCCCGCATTGCCAGCGGGTGCAGCCGCTGGTTGCCGATGCACTCAAGCGTTACCCCGGCGTCCGTCATCTGCGCATTGAGGATGGGAAAGGGCGGCGACTAGGGCGTACCTTTTCAGTCAAACTCTGGCCAGCACTGATCTTCATGAAAGACGGCCAGGAGGTTGCCCGGGTTTTACGTCCCACCACGCAGCCTGAGGTGGATGCCGTCTTTAACGGATAAAGTCTTTGAGAAGGCTACGGAAGGCTGGCGTGCCAGCCTTGCTTAGCCATTCAAAAGCCACCATTTCCCGCGATACGATATTGGCACCATGCTGGCGCATGCGTTCCAGCGCCAAGGCTTTGTCCCGTGCCTGGCGTGAGCCAATGGCTTCTTCCACAACCGCGACGTCACGGCCGGCAGCCAGCAGATCCAGTACCGTCTGTTGGACGCAGACATGGGACTCGGTGCCGCAGACCACCCATTGTTTGCGCTGGGCGGAGGGGTGATCGAGGAGGTTGCCCTCAGCGACGGCAGAAAAATGGGTTTTTTCCAGCAATTCGTCGGGTTGGATGAGTTGAGCGATGTCTGGCGCCGTGCTGCCCAAGCCTTGCGGGTACTGTTCTGTGAACAATACGGGGACGTTTAACTGGCGGGCAACGCCGATGAGCCAGGCACTGTGTTCAATGATGCTAGCACCGCCGTCAATGGCGGGTAGCAGCCGTTCCTGCAGGTCGATAACCAGCAGCACTGATCGATAGGCATCCAGTTTCATGCGTTTTCCCCCGAGGTGGGCGCTCGGCTGTGCCGAAGCTATTGAACTGATAGGTAAAAATGATTGCCAGCGGCGCTTCTAGGGCTTATATTACATCCCATGTCTGCAATGTTTATGATGCTTCTCGCTCGAAAGGCCATCTCGGGTGGTCGGGCGACCTATTGGCTGCACCTGCTACTGGGTGCACGTCCGCTGCTGCGCGTGGCGCGCACATACTAAACACCCCCACATTGCAAAAGACCTTTCCGGCAATTTTTACGGAAGTTGCCGGATCCCCAGATTGAATTTAGGTTGGGTTACGAAAGACCCGGCCTTCAGGAGCCTGACATGAAAAAAGACCAATTGATTATTTTTGATACCACCTTGCGCGATGGTGAGCAGAGCCCAGGTGCGTCGATGACCAAAGACGAAAAAATCCGTGTCGCACGCCAGCTGGAGCGTATGCGTGTGGATGTGATCGAGGCGGGGTTTGCTGCAGCGTCGCCGGGCGATTTTGACTCGATTAACTCGATCGCCCAGGTGATTCGCGAATCGACGATCTGTTCACTGGCGCGTGCCAATGAAAACGATATCCGTCGTGCTGGTGAGGCCATTGCACCGGCACCGCGGAAGCGTGTGCATACCTTTATTGCGACCAGCCCGATTCATATGGAGAAGAAACTCCGTATGACGCCGGATCAGGTGGTGGAACAGGCCGTTAAAGCCATAGGCTGGGCGCGCGAATACACCGATGATGTCGAGTTTTCGGCAGAAGATGCCGGCCGCTCGGATATTGATTTCCTTTGCCGCGTTTTTGAAGCCGTGATCAAAGCCGGTGCAACCACGCTGAACGTGCCGGATACCGTGGGTTATAACGTGCCGGGACAGTACGCCGAAACGATCCGTCAGCTGATCGAGCGCGTGCCGGGCTCGGACAAGGTCGTCTGGTCGGTGCATTGCCATAACGATCTCGGTTTGGCTGTGGCCAACTCGTTGGCCGCCGTGATGGCGGGTGCCCGTCAGGTGGAATGTACGGTTAACGGTCTTGGTGAGCGTGCCGGTAATGCCTCATTGGAAGAAGTGGTCATGGCGGTGCGCACCCGTGCCGATATCTTCCCCGTAGAAACGCGGATCGACACGACGCAGATCGTGCCGGCGTCGAAGCTCATTTCGCAGATTACCGGTTACCCGGTGCAGCCGAATAAGGCCATCGTCGGTGCCAATGCCTTTGCGCATGAATCGGGTATTCATCAGGATGGCGTGCTCAAGCATCGTGAAACGTATGAAATCATGCGTGCCGAAGACGTGGGCTGGTCGCAGAACAAGCTGGTGCTTGGCAAACACTCCGGTCGTAACGCCTTCAAGTCGCGCTTGGCAGAGCTGGGCGTGGTGCTCGACAGCGAAGAAGCTTTGAACTCGGCCTTTGCCAAGTTCAAGGAACTTGCCGACAAGAAACACGAAATCTTTGATGAAGACCTCCAGGCGTTGTTGTCGGACGAAGCCGTAACGCCGGAAACCGAACATTACAAACTCACCTATTCCCAGGTGACGTCAGAGACAGGTGAAACCCCGGTCGCCCGTTTGACGCTGTCGGTGGGTGGTGAAGAGAAGAAGGCGGAATCGACAGGCTCTGGCCCGGTGGATGCCACGTTTAAGGCGATTGAGTCGGTGCTCAACAGCGGTAGCGAGTTGCTGCTCTATTCGGTGAACAACATTACCTCGGGCACCGATGCCCAGGGCGATGTGACGGTGCGCTTGTCCAAAGGCGGTCGTGTCGTGAATGGCAGTGGCGCCGATACGGATATCGTGATCGCTTCGGTGAAGGCGTACCTGAATGCCTTGAACCGTTTGCATAACGAACCGGCCAAATTGAACCCGCAAGAGGGTGTTTAAGACTCATACGGTCTTGAAGGAATGATCATGGTTGAAACACAAAATAAACAACAGGCCAGCAATACGGATGATGTCCGTATTGCGGCGATCAGCGAACTCGCACCTCCGGCGAATGTGCTGAATGCCTTTCCGGTCAGCGCCGCGGTTGCCCAGCGTGTCACGGCGGCCCGTCAGGGGATTCATCGGGTACTGCATGGCGCTGATGACCGTCTGGTCGTGGTGATTGGGCCCTGCTCGGTACACGATAACGAAGCCGCGCTGGATTATGCCCGTCGCCTGGCTGTGGAGGCTGAGCGTCTGGCCGATGATCTGTTGATCGTGATGCGCGTTTACTTCGAGAAGCCTCGTACGACCGTGGGCTGGAAAGGGCTGATCAATGACCCGCACCTGGATAACAGCTTCGATATCAACGAAGGCCTGCGCCGCGCCCGCAAACTGCTGCTGGATGTGAATACGATCGGCTTGCCTTGTGCGACCGAGTTCCTCGATATGATCACGCCGCAGTATGTGGCGGACCTGATCAGCTGGGGTGCTATTGGTGCGCGCACCACTGAGTCGCAGGTGCACCGCGAGCTGGCTTCGGGCCTGTCGTGTCCGGTCGGTTTCAAGAATGGTACCGATGGCAACGTGCGCATCGCCATGGATGCCATCCGCTCGGCGCAATCACCGCATCACTTTTTGTCGGTGACCAAATCGGGCCATGCCGCCATCGTGCAAACGGTCGGTAACGAAGATTGCCACGTCATTCTGCGGGGTGGCAAAGAGCCGAACTATGATGCGGCGAGTGTTGACGCCGCCTGTACGGAAATGGCCAAGGCCGGTATCCCGGCGCGCGTGATGATCGACTTCTCGCATGGCAATAGCCGCAAGGAATATCAGCGGCAGATGGAAGTTAGCGCCGATGTGGCTGCCCAACTGGCGTCGGGCGAAGAACGCATCATGGGCGTGATGGTGGAATCACACATTAATGCCGGTCGTCAGGATCTGGTGGCGGGCAAGCCGCTGGCCTATGGTCAGAGTATTACGGATGCCTGCATCAATTGGGAAGACAGTGTGACGTTGCTGAATCAATTGGCAGAGGGTGTGCGTCAGCGTCGCCTGGCCCTGGCCGATAAATAGCCAGAGCGCTTAACGCAAAAGCCCGGTTCTAGGACCGGGCTTTTTTGTGTCGGGCATCTCCGGAGAATGGCGTGTCTGCGATGCCAGGGGTGGTTCGTGCCTGAATACGTAGGTTGTTAGTCGCGCTTGTGTTGCCAGAGCACATCGCCATTCCCAGCCGCACGATTCAGCGTGCGACCGATGACGAAGAGTAAATCCGATAGGCGGTTCAGATACCGGCGAGCATGGTCGGAGACGGCTTCGTTATGCCCAAGGTGCACTATCGAGCGTTCGGCACGGCGGCAGATCGTACGCGATAGGTGTGCCAGCGCTGCTGGACGCGTGCCGCCGGGCAGAATAAATTCTTTGAGCGGCGTGAGCGGTTTGTTGTAGGTCTCGGCCCAGGCTTCAAGCTGTGCCACATGTTCTTCGGTGATGCGGGTATAGCCCGGAATGCAGATTTCGCCACCGAGATCGAAGAGATGATGTTGTACGGCGAGCAAGGTCTCACGAATCTCCGCGCACTCGGTCGGCAACGATTCGGCCAGTAGGACACCGATTGATGAGTTGAGTTCATCGATTTCGCCCAGCGTATCAATGCGTGGGCTGTCCTTGCCCACGCGTGAACCATCGCCCAGGCCGGTGGTGCCGCCGTCCCCGGTGCGGGTAACGATCTTGCTTAAACGATTGCCCATGGTGTGCTCCGTAAACGTCAGGGTTGAGGTTTCTTGATACCGCCTAGAAGCGCTGCGACCATACGGCCAGGCTTGCGGGCGGGTGCTGTCGGTGTTGCGTTCATACTGTTGTTGCTCTCGCCCGGGCCAACGCTGCTCGGTTCATAAGGCTTGCTGAAGTCGAAGCCATCGGCCGCAATCATCGATGTTTTGGCACCATACGCCTTGCGCGGGCGATCAGAGTTGTCACGTTCGCTACCGCGACGCTCACCCCGTGATGAGCGCTCTTGACGCTCCGGCTGGCGGCTGGAATTGAGCGCGCTGCGATCCCGTTTTTTGCCCGAGGGCGGGTAACACCAATCGTCCTCTGGTTCGAAGCCCGGCACGATGTTCTGGGTGATTGGCTTATTGATGAGTTTTTCAATATCGGCAAGATAGCCGGTCTCATCCGCGCATACCAGTGATAGAGCATTACCCAGATTGCCGGCACGACCCGTGCGGCCGATGCGGTGCACGTAGTCTTCCGGCGTGTGTGGCAGCTCGTAGTTGACGACAAAGGGCAGCTCATCAATATCGATACCGCGAGCGGCAACGTCTGTCGCTACCAGTGTTTGGATTTCACCATTCTTGAAGGCATTGAGCGCTTTCATACGCTCCGACTGGGATTTGTCGCCGTGGATGGCATCGGCCTTGATGCCAGCGTGGCTGAGTGCCCGTGCCAGGCGACTGCAACCTTGCTTGGTGCGCACAAAGACGAGTGCCTGATTCATGGTGCCGGCACGCAGCAGGTTGACCAACAGCGCCATCTTGCGTGATTCAGCCACCGGGTGCACCTGGTGGGTGATGGTGTCCGAAACGCTATTGCGCTTGGCGACTTCAATGTATTCGGGGTTTTGCAGCATGGTATCGGCCAGCCGCTGGATTTCGGCCGAGAAGGTGGCCGAGAACAGCAGACCTTGCCGCGTCTTAGGCAGCATATTGAGAATGCGCTGGATATCGGGAATAAAGCCCATATCCAACATGCGGTCCGCCTCATCCAGAACCAGCGCCTGGACGGAATGCAGGCTGACGGCTTTCTGTTCCACCAGATCCAGGAAGCGGCCGGGCGTTGCCACGAGAAATTCGACGCCCAGTTTCAATTCGGCGATCTGGGGTTTGATATCGGTGCCGCCATACACACAGGCGATGCGGTAGGGCAGGTATTTACCGTAGGTTTTCAGGTTGTCGTACACCTGAACCGCCAGCTCGCGGGTGGGTGTCAGCACCAGAGCGCGCACCGGGTGTTTGGCCGGCGAGGTGCTGCTGTTAGCATGCGGCAGCAAGCGTTGCAGTAGCGGCAGGCTAAAGGCGGCAGTTTTGCCGGTGCCGGTTTGGGCGCAGGCCTTGAGGTCACGGCCGCTCATGACTGCAGGAATGGCTGCGGCCTGAATGGGGGTCGGTGTGGTGTAACCGGTTTCGGTAATGGCTCGCTGAATTGCCGGGTCGAGACCCAGCTCAGCAAATGTCGGTGTTGGCGGCACAATGTCCGCGATCAAATCAGTCATGAGCCGATTATACACAGCCAAAATGCCAGATTCTGCTATTAAATCCGTATAATTCAGGGTTTTGGCGCAGATTGGCCTGCGGGTTTTTCAGGTCTGCTCTGTCGCGATACAGATAAAGCACATAAAAAGGATCAAGACCATGTTTCAGGCCGCTTCTACCGCCTTTGTCCGTCGTTCGTCGTTGTTGCTCGCCCTGATGTTCCCGATGGCTGGTGCATTTGCCAAGACGGAGCTGACGCTGGCGCATCAGCTCGATGCACCGACCGAGCGTGAATTGGCCGAACTGGTGAGCCGATTCAACAACAGCAGCAAGGATGTAGAAGTTCGCCTGTCGCGCGCCCCGAATGGCAAGCCAGCCGTGCTGAATCTGGCCACCCGGAGCGATCTGGGCAAATATCTGGCCAATGCCGATGCCTTTGTTTCGGCAGAAAAACTGCTGGCCGACAACAAGGTCAAGTTTAATCCGAAGACCATTCCCGAGCCGCTGCGTAATGCCGTGACGATTAACGGTCAGGTGCAGGCGCTGCCGGTTGCCTTTACAACACCGCTGCTGTTCTGGAACAAGGAGCTGTTCAAGAAGGCTGGCCTGGATCCGAATAAAGGACCGAAGACCTGGGAAGAAATGCAGGACATGTCCGGCAAGATCGTTGATGCCCGCATCAACTGTAGCTACACGACCTCCTGGCCGGTCTGGGTGCATATCGATAACGTCTCGGCCTGGGCCGGCGCTCCGACGGTGAGCACGGATGGCAAGCTGGCATTCAATACGCTGATTCAAGTGCGTCATCTGGCACGTCTGACGTCCTGGTACAAAACCGAATATTTCACCAGCTACGGTCATAACAACGAGGCCGATGCCCACTTTGTGAATGGCGAATGCGCCATGATTACGACGAATAGTGACATCGTCGCTCATCTGCAGGCTGCCAAGAAGTTTGATTTTGGTGTGGCACCTCTGCCAGTTATTGATGACAACGCTGGCGCACCGTTTAATACGCTGGCCGCAGGGGGCGCCCTCTGGGTTGGCCAGGGGCATAGCAAGGATGAGTACAAGGCTGCTGCCAAGTTCCTGGAGTTCACGTTGACCCCGCAGACCCAGCTGTCGATTGCCCGTGTTGGCGGCTTCCTGCCGCTGACGCCGGCGGCTCAGGCCGGTGCGCAAAGTAAATTGCTGCGTGATGACCTGCAGGCCCAGGATCTGGGTCTGACGAATGTGATGAAGCCGGGGGCTTCAGGTGCAACGGCAGGCTGGATCTCGTTTAATCCGCAACTGCGTCAGATTGTTGATGAGGAAATGGATGCCGTATTTATGGGCAAGAAGTCGGCCAAGACTGCGCTGGACACGGCCGTTTCCCGTGGTCAGGCGGTTTACAAGCCGTTGCCGACTCTGCCTGTCAAGGGCAAGGCTGCCGCGCGTCGCAAGTAATATCGCCATAGGTTCTCAAGCACTCTTACGTATCAGTTTCAGGATCACCCAGTTATGAAAAGCGCCGAAATCCGGGACAAGTTTCTCCGTTTCTTTGAATCCAAAGGCCACACGATTGTGCCTTCCAGTTCGCTGGTTCCGGGGAATGACCCGACCCTGCTCTTCACCAACTCGGGCATGGTTCAGTTCAAGGATGTTTTTCTCGGTCAGGACAAGCGGCCGTACACACGTGCGACATCGTCGCAGCGCAGTGTGCGAGCCGGTGGCAAGCACAACGATTTAGAGAACGTGGGGTACACCGCGCGTCACCACACCTTCTTCGAAATGCTGGGTAACTTCAGCTTTGGTGATTACTTCAAGCGGGATGCCATCAACTTTGCCTGGGAATTGCTGACGGGCGTTTATGGTCTGTCGAAAGAGAAGTTGTGGGTCACCGTTTATCAGGAAGATGACGAAGCCTACGATATCTGGTCGAAGGAAGTCGGCGTCCCGACCGAGCGGATCATCCGAATTGGTGAT
>JACCDW010388804.1_pt1 | contig 11839 bp, 10 predicted proteins | sample 7449781 | NCBI WGS metagenome assembly JACCDW01 (sample SAMN15323449, study PRJNA562643) | freshwater metagenome | isolation source: river surface water | place: USA:Blue River Watershed | collected 2017-08-18
AACAAGGTGTTATGGATCGTGTTTTTGGACATAGATCAGCCTTGAAAGCAGTTCGGGAGACGATTGAAGGTTGTGGCGAATTGGGTGTACGATTTTTGACTTTGTATGCTTTTTCTACCGAGAATTGGAATCGACCTAAAGCAGAAGTAACCGCTTTAATGAGTCTCTTGGTTAGTGCAATTAAGGATGAATTGCCTGGGATGAAGAAGAAGGATATTCGCTTACAGGCCATTGGTGATTTAAGCAAATTGCCAGTTTCTTCTAGAGCTGAACTAGAGAAAGCGATGGCTGAAACGGCTGAAAATAAGGGTTTAACCTTAGTGTTAGCCTTGTCTTATTCTGGTAAATGGGATTTAGTACAGGCCACTCAGCAGATTTCAGCAAAAGTAAAAACGGGAGAATTAGCTGCAGATTCTATTCATGCAGATACGATCCAAGCTCATCTGTCTACGGCTGAAATGCCCGATCCAGATTTGATGATTAGAACAGGTGGAGACCACCGAATTAGTAATTTTATGCTGTGGCAATTAGCCTATGCAGAGTTATATATTTTTGAAGATTTATTTTGGCCTGATTTTAGAAAAGAACATCTACATGAAGCGATTATCGATTTTCAAATGCGTGAAAGAAGGTTTGGGAAGATTAGTGAACAGTTAAATTAGGGGCTGAGGCTCATTTATGAAAAAATTATTTGCCATTCAATTATCAAATAAACGTAGCGCCTTACTAGGTGTTTTACTTTATATTTTAGGTTCTTATTCTGTTTCTGCTCAGATTCTGGGTAGGACGAGATCATTAGCATCCGCTCTTCCAGAAACAAGTTTTTCTTATGCTGATCCTAAGGAGTATTCCATCGCTGATATTCAGGTAACTGGTTCGAAGTACTACGATGGAACTTCCATGATTAATATTTCAGGTCTTCAGGTAGGGGATAAAATCAAGATCCCTGGTGAGGCTATTGGAGCTGCGATTCGTAAAATAATGAATCAAGGTATTTTAGATGAGGTGCAAATATTAGCGACGAAAGTAGAAGATGGTAAAGTCTGGTTAAATATTGAATTAAAAGAGCGACCTCGTTTGTATTCGATTGATTACACTGGGATTCGAAAAGGAGAGAAAGAAGCTTTGAACGATAAGATGAAGACCTACAAGGGTAAGATTATCACGGAGACTCTACGTAAGAATTTAGAATTGACGATACGTAAATATTACCAAGAGAAAGGCCGTTTGAATGTCAAGACAAAGTCGGTTATTAAAGTAGATTCTGTGCGGGGAAATAATGCTATTTTACAAGTAGCTGTCACTAAGGGGGAGAAGGTTAAAGTAAATAAAATTATTTTGAACGGGATTGATCCTGAGTACCGTTCTCTCATCTTAAGAAAGATTAAAAACACCAAGCAAATTCGTTTTGGGCGTGTATTTAAACCTTCCAAATTCGTTCCTAAGAAGTGGGATGAAGATAAAGAAAAGTTACTTGCAGCCATGAACAAGCTAGGGTACCGAGATTTTCAGTTGCAATCAGATTCAGTGGTTCGTTTTAATGATGAATCAATTAATTTAGTGTTGAGCATAGTTCAAGGTCGAAAATATTTTTACCGTAAAATACGTTTTGAGGGAAATTTTATTTACCCTGATTCTCTTTTAAGTGACGTATTAGGCGTGAAAAAAGGAGATGTGTACAACACGGAGGAATTGGATAAAAAAATGAATGGAAACCCAGGCGAGGACTTAAGTTCTGTCTACATGGATAATGGGTATCTATACTATCACGCAGAGCCGATAGAGACGGCTATCGAGGGTGATTCAATTGACTTAACCATACGTATTTCAGAAGGGAAGCAGGCGACTATTAATAAAGTATCCTTGAATGGAAATACAAAAACATCTGATCACGTGGTCATGCGCGAGATTCGTACATTACCAGGTCAAAAATTCAATAAATCGGCTATTATTCGTACCGTACGTGAACTTTCCACGATTGGGTATTTTAACCCAGAAAAGATTACTCCTAATCCGGTTCCAAGACCTGATGGTACGGTAGATATCGAGTACAATGTAGAGGAGAAACCTTCAGATCAAATTGAGCTTTCCGGAGGTTGGGGTGGATTCATTGGATTCGTAGGTACGCTAGGGGTTGTTTTCAATAATTTCTCAGCAAAAAATATTTTAAATCTTAAGTCTTATCGCCCACTACCGGCTGGCGATGGTCAAAAGGTAGCTATTCGTTTTCAAGCTAATGGAGCATCTTTTCAAAATTACAGTCTTACATTTACCGAACCTTGGTTAGGAGGGAAAAGACCTAATTCCTTTTCAATTGCTATAAATAGCAGTATTTCCTATCCATATTTATTCCGTCAACCAGGTTTTAATAGCGGTTTTGGTGGCGGTGGCTTTGGCGGCGGTGGTTTTGGTGGTGGTTTTGGTGGTTTTGGTGGCGGTGGTTTAGGAGGATTTGGCGGTGGCTTTGGAGGAATAAACAGTTTCTCTGTTCCGGATTCCTTGACAGATGCTCACTTTAACGTAACCAGTTTATCGTTAAGTTTAGGAAAACGCTTAAAGTGGCCTGATGATTATTTTTCATTAAGTCATTCGATTGCTTTTTCTCGTTTTGATGTGGACCGTTACATGACCTGGGCTTACCCGCAAGGTATTTCGACATCAGTCACATTTATGACGAACTTCTCTCGAAACAGTATTGATAATCCTACTTTCCCGCGTTCAGGATCTAGTTTCTCTTTGTCAGGTACACTAACACCTCCATTTGGGTTATTAGGTATGAATAAAGACAACTTATTGATTGAATACCATAAATGGATGTTTGATGCGAGTTGGTTTAGTCCTTTAGTGGGTAAATTAATCTTGCACACGCGTGCGCACTTAGGTTTCCTAGGATCGTATGGTGGCAAAGAGATTACTCGATTTGAGCGTTTTGATTTAGGTGGTTCGGGAATGGTGCAAGGATTCTCCTTCAATCGTGATATTGTCGGATTAAGAGGATATAAAGACCGGGTAATTGGGCCTTCTGGCTCTTATGGAAACGGCGGTGTGGCTTACAATAAGTTCGTGATGGAGGTTCGTTTCCCCGTTTCATTGAATCCATCTGCAACGATTTTCGCCTTAGCTTTTGCTGAGGGGGGAAACAATTTTACAACATTAAATGAATATAGCCCATTTAATTTATACAAATCTGCAGGTCTAGGAGCGCGTATATTTATGCCTGCTTTTGGTATGATCGGTATAGATTATGGTATGGCCTTTGATAAGCCACGTCCAGGAGATTCTGATTTTGGCCGTCAAGCCTTTACCTTCTCGATTGGACAACAAATTAGATAAGCATGATGCGTTTTTGGTTGACAGGTATTGTAATTCTACTGTTTCTGAGCTCTTCAAATGCTCAGAAATTTGGATATGTCGACACAGAATTCATCACTTCTAAAATGCCTGAGTACGCTAAAGTTCAACAGCAAATTGAACAGAATACAAAGACATGGTTAAACGATGTAGAAAAGAAAAAGCAAGAGCTAGAGAAGTTAGAAAAAGAATTTAAGTTAGAAGAGCTCTTGTTAACCGAAGATTTAAAGCAGCAACGATTAGCCGCTATTCAGTTAAAAAGTAAAGAATCGAAGGCTTTTGAAAATCAAGTTTTTGGTCCTGAGGGGGATTTATTTAAATTAAAGCAAACCGCTTATAAGTCTATTTTAGATCAAATCTCTAAGGCAATTGAAAAAGTAGTTAGGGCGAAGCGCTTAGATTTTATTTTTGACAAGGCAAATGATGGGTTGGTATTATTGTATACAAATCCTATTCACGACTACTCAGATTACGTTTTAGAAGAATTAGGAGTGGAGTTAGATCCTAATTTGGCAGAAAAAGCAAAGAAAGAGGAGGCGCAAGAGCAGAAAAGTCCTAAAAAGAATTAATTTTACCCTAAATAATAAAGAGAACACAAACAAATTATTAATACACATGAAAAATAAGTTTATTTTGGCCGCAGGCCTACTTTTCGGATTAGCTGCGTTGCCTGCTTCGGCTCAAGTAAAAATCGGATTCATCTACCAAGAAAAAATCTACAGCCAAATGCCAGAGGCTAAGCAAGTAGAGGAAGATTTGAAAAACACCGAGAAGCAATACCAAACATTGATTCAAGCAAAAATCAAGGACTTCCAAGATAAAGCAGCGGTGTATGAGAAGTTACCAGCTAACACGTCTGATATCATCAAACAAGACAAAGAGAAGGAATTACAAAACTTGCAAACTTCAATTCAAGAGTTCCAGCAAAATGCACAAACTTCCATCCAAAAGAAGCAAGCTCAATTGTTGCAACCTATCGTAAAGAAGATTGAAGAAAACATGCATGCAGTAGCGAACGAGAATGCTTATACATTCGTGTTTAACAACTACGAGCCAGGAACAGGCGCTAATCCTGTGATATTACACTTCCCTGCGGAGGCTGATATCTCAGACTTAGTATTGAAGAAAATGGGAATTACTCCACGTCCAGCAGGTGCACCAGCTCCAGCAGCAGCGGCTCCAGCAGCAGCTCCGGCAGCAAAGCCAGCAGCTCCTAAGAAGTAATTCTAACAAAATACTAGAAAGAAACCTGATCGGAAACGGTCAGGTTTTTTTATGTTCTGAAGTATTGAATGGTTTGTAAAATCGAGATGGTTCCGATAACTCCTAAGACCACATAGTGAAAGTATTTTTCAGGAAGATATACCAGGATTTTTTTACCTAGATAGGAGCCTAAAATGGCAATAACGATGAGAAAAGGTATAAATACGATATGTTCTTGTTGAAAATAACCTTGCAGAATATAGACCACAGCACGACTCGAATCAACTCCCAGATCAATTAGTGCAGAGGTGGCAATGAAGATATCTTTCTCTAGTCCAAAAGCCGCCAGCGTAACGCCCCTAATGGCTCCACCTGTCCCAATTAAGCCAGCCATAAATCCTGAAATCACACCGCCAGTGTAAAGGTTAAAATTAGTTTGTTCAATCCTTTTTCCCACCCCCGAGATTAACAGGATCGTTAATCCCAAGATGATCAAATTCATACTTAATTCAATTTCTTTCAATGGGATTACAGAGGTAAGGTAAGCACCTAGTATTACGAAAATGACCGCCGGGATGCCCAGTTTAATGGCAATATTTCTATTGATACCTTTTTGGAAAAGAAAAATCTTAGATAGATTACTGAATACATGGAAGACGGCTGTGATACCTAATACCAGCTTAAAATTGATGAATATTGAAGCTAAGGGTACAAACAAAATCGATGAGCCAAAACCACTAATCGTTCCGATGATTTCCGCAAGTAGAGCTAATAAAAAGAATAAATAGTAGCTCTTGTCCATTTTATTGGTCCTGAATTATAAACTTGTTTTGAAAAAACAAGATAGCCATAACCCCACAAAAGATGGCCGCATCTGCGAAATTAAAGATGGGTGTGGAGTAATAAGAACCGCCCCAAAGTGGAATCCAAGAAGGAAGTGGCCCCTCATAAAAATCCGCAAAAAACATATCAATTACCTGACCGTGAAACCATTCCATCGGCGCTCCCTCCGGGGCATTTTTGAATAATACCCCATAAAATACCGAGTCAATCAAATTCCCAATGGCACCCCCCAAGATCAATGCTACTGAAACCAAAAGTCCTGTTGGGCTATTTTTAACCGTCAAATTGTACAGATAATAACCAATACCGAACATGGCTAAAATACGAAAGCTTGTTAAGATTAACTTTCCCCAAATAGATCCAATTTGAATCCCAAATGCCATACCCGGATTTAAGGTATAATGTAGTTTGAAGAAGTCTCCAATAAGGGGAATTTGTCCAAAATAACCTGGCTCCATCCAAGTATGAACAGCTACTTTGATTCCCTGATCTAGGGCAATAATCAATAAACTTAATAGGAAATAGCGGTAATTTTTCATGCGTTGTTTCGGCGATTTACTTCTTTTTGTAACAGGGCAAATTCGCGAGATGTTTGTCCAGCAATAGAACTATTTTCCTCTGCGCGTCTAAATAAGTAGGGCATTACGGCATCAACAGGTCCGTATGGCACATATTTCGCTACATTATAACCAGATGCGGCTAGATTATAGGAGATGTTGTCTGACATGCCAAGTAATTGTGCGAAGTAGATATTCGGGTGATTAGCTGGAATTTGTAATTCATTCATGGCATTGCACAATAGTAAACAGCTTGCTTCATTGTGAGTACCCATGCAAAAATGCACCATATCCACATGCTGAAGGCATAACTTAACACCTAAATCGTAGTCGCGATCCGTATCTTCTTTACAAACGTGTAAAGGCTCTGAATATTCGTCTTCGTGTGCTTTTTGGCGTTCTTTTTCTAAATAGGCACCGCGCACTAACTTCACTCCTAAGTGATACTTGTTTGCTTCAGCCATAGCGATAGCCTCTTCTAAATTTGCCAGCATGTCATGGCGGTACATCTGAAAAGTATTGTAGATGATAGCTGTCTTTTGGTTGTAATTAGCCATCATTTCGTAGGTTAATCGGTCGATGGTCGTCTGTATCCAGCTCTCCTCTGCATCAATAAATAAGCGAACCTTTAGCTGGTAGGCTAAATCACAGATTTCAGTTAATAAATCTTTGCTGTGATCGAATAATTCCTGCTCTTCCTCAGTTAATTCTGACTCGGTTTGGGCTTTTTCCAAAAGCTCAGATTGAAAAATCCCCGTTAACTTAAAAACGGCAAAAGGAATGGCGGGATTTCCAGCTGATTTACGGATAGTTTTAAGGATTTCATCCTTGGTTTTTTGGAATGATTTCTCGCTTTCTTCTCCTTCCACAGAATAGTCTAAAATAGTGCCAATTTTCGCTTTTTCCAGTTCTTGAATCGTTGATTCACAGCCATCTATGGTTTCTCCACCACAAAATTGGGCGAAAATCGTGCTTTTTATCACTTTTTTGACCGGAAAATGCAAGAAAAGAAATAATTTAATGAAAAAAGTGCCTAAATTTACCAACCAATTTTGGTTCATTGCAGCAAAAATCCAATAGGACTTCTTCAACTGAAAATCGTCTTTCGAAGCAAAGGCTATTTTTGTATCCTCAAATGATAAATTAATTGAGGTTATTGTTGATGATTTTTTTGTCATTTGTGCTAAAAATTGATGCAAATATAATTGAAATATTACCGATTGCTTAAGAAAAAAATAAACAAATAAATAGAGGACGTAGGTCCTTGTTAACCGTCAGAATATTATGAATGCCAATTTAGACATTGTACCAATGCAGGACTGGATTCAGACGAACGGAAAACCCTTGATTATTGCGGGTCCATGTTCAGCTGAGACAGAAGAGCAAGTATTAGAAACCGCTCGCCGTATCAAAGCGGAGGGTTATGCTCATATTATGAGAGCAGGTGTTTGGAAACCTCGTACACGTCCAGGCAGCTTTGAAGGAATGGGAGAGCCAGCATTAAAATGGCTAGTAGAAGCGAAAAAAGAAACAGGATTACCTTTAGCGATTGAAGTTGCTACGCCAGAGCACATCGAATTAGCCTTGAAATACGGCGTTGATGTTTTATGGATCGGTGCTCGTACTACGGTTAATCCTTTTAACGTACAAGATCTAGCAGATGCTTTGAAAGGAGTAGACGTTCCTGTATTAGTTAAGAACCCTGTAAATCCAGACCTAGCTCTTTGGGTAGGTGCTTTCGAGCGTCTTCAAGGATCAGGTATCAAGAAATTAGGAGCGATCCACCGTGGATTCTCTAACGCACAAGAAACTAAGTACCGTAACTCACCTATGTGGGCGATGGCAGTTGAATTAAAGCGTTTGTTCCCTCAAATGCCATTAATCGGTGACCCATCTCACATGGCTGGTAAGCGTGCTTTATTGATGGAATTGTCTCAACGTATTTTGGATTTGAACTACGATGGTATGATTATCGAGACGCACCGCGATCCAGATGCAGCTTGGTCAGATGCTTCACAACAAGTTACTCCTGAGAAATTAGGTGAAATGTTACGTGATCTAGAAGTTCGTAATGCGAATTATGGCGCTGACTTCTCTGATGAATTAGCGAGTCTTCGTGAAAAAATCGATAACATCGATCGTGAAATTTTAGAAGTTCTTGCTGCGCGTATGTCGGTGGTTGAGAAATTAGGTGAATACAAGCGCGATAATAACGTAGCTGTTTTGCAACTAGATCGTTGGAAGCAATTACATAACGACCGTGCTAATCAGGCCAAAGGTTTAGCTTTATATCCAGAATTCGTAGAAGAACTATTTAAATTAGTTCACTTAGAGTCGATCCGTAAGCAAACGGAGGTGATGAATAATGCAGCGGTTTAATTGCGAAGCGATTAAAGTCACGACTTCGTCGTTTAGTCGCTGCTTCGCAGCTTAGTCATCACTTCGTGATTTAGTCAGAAGAAATAGTTTTTGAGAATAGCCCTGGTTTAGCTGGGGCTATTTTTATTTAAAGTCAACAGGTTGCCGCAAGCGGCTTAGTCGTCATTGCATGACTTAGTCATCGCTACGCGATTTAGTCGTGACTGCGTCACTTAGTCATCGCTACGCGATTTAGTCGTGACTGCGTCACTTAGTCATCGCTACGCGATTTAGTCGTGACTGCGTCACTTAGTCGACGCAAGCGTCATAGTCAAAAAAAAGATCTCAAATATGAACACTGACTAAGACGAAGTCGACTAAGTCCAAAGGACGACTAAACGACATCGCTGCGCAGCAGTGCCGACTAAGACGAAGTCGACTAAGTTGCGAAGCAACGACTAAGCGACAAAGTCGCGACTAAGCCGCTAAGCGGCGACTAAGTCCGAAGGACGACTCAACCTCGGCGACTCACCGCGTACCCCGCCCAAACAATCAGCCCCATACCAATCAATGTAATGAAATCTGGGAAGCCATGACCCAATATCACCTCAATGATGATGGAGAATATGACGGAGCTGTTTCCTACCACACCCACCACGCTGGCTTTTTCATTCAAGAGTGCCTGGGTAGTGTAGTATTGAACCCCTAAGGCTAATAAACCCATGATTAGGGCCCAAATCCATTCGATGAAAGAAGGTTGTACCCAAACTCCAGTAACGAAGCTGTTAGGGTATCCACCGAGTGTTCCTACAAGTAAAGAAATGATCGAAGCGATAAGTCCGGCGCCCATAAAGGAAACGACGACCCAACGAGAGTCATAGTATTTTTGGGCCTCTTTGATGGCTAAATATCCTAAAGCCGTTCCCATGGCATAGATGACACCGGTGCTATGGTGCCAAAGAGAACCATCACTACTCGGTTGAAAAATGAGTAGAATGCCGAAAAAACCGATCAAAAGAAATAACACTTGTTTGCTGCTTAGGCCTTCATTTGGCAATAAAAAGAAGCTAAAGACTGCGATGAAGAGGGGGAAAGCCTGGCCGTAGGTGTTTGTTAAAGATAAGCCGAGATGTTCTAAGGTGTAAAAAAGGCAATAGAGGGTGAAGGCGCCGAGAAGCCCTCTGTAAATGATAAAATAGAGTTTTCCGCCGGTTTGGATGGCGGGTCTGCGGTATAGGCTCGTCAATAAAAAGGGTAGGCCAACGGCACTGCGGAAGAAAACAAGTTGAATGGAGTTGAAGGTTTGGCTCATCTCTTTTGCGATCGCGGACATTACCGCGAAGCATAGGGAGGAGAGTAACATAAAAAAGACTCCTTTATTGGAATAAATTCGTTTCAACATTCGGTATAATCTTCGAGGATTAGCTCAAATTTTCTAACTTGCATTTCTTTTCAAAGGTATGACAAAAAAAATAATTTTATCCCCTGATGCACCCGCTCCGATAGGGCCTTATTCCCAGGCAGTTGAGGTGAATAACACGCTTTACGTGTCTGGACAGATTGCTTTATCAGTTTTTGATGCAGGTGGAACGATTGAAGAGGAGACGAATCAGGTGATGTTGAATTTGCAACATATTTTAACTGCTGCTGGTTACAGTTTTGACCAGGTGGTGAAATGCTCCATTTTCGTGAAAGATATGAATCATTTTGGCCAAATAAATGAAGTTTACGGTCGTTATTTTACCTCCAATCCTCCTGCTAGGGAAACGGTGGAGGTCGCTCGCCTACCTAAAGATGTGCGTGTGGAGATTTCCTGTATTGCCTATAAATAAAATCTATGTCTAATTCAGTACGTGTTCGTTTTGCACCCAGTCCTACGGGAGCGCTCCATATTGGAGGGGTGAGAACCGCTTTATATAATTACTTGTTTGCCCGCAAAATGGGCGGAAAATTCCTTTTACGCATCGAAGATACGGATCAGGCACGCTTTGTGCCGGGTGCGGAACAATACATTTTAGATAGCTTAGCGTGGTTAGGCATTAGTCCTGACGAAGGAGTAGGCGTAGGTGGACCACATGAACCTTATCGCCAAAGTGAGCGCAAAGACCTCTATAAGGCCTATGCAGATCAATTATTAGCAGATGGGAAGGCCTATTATGCCTTTGATACCTCCGAAGATTTAGACGCTATGCGTGCCAGCTTCGAAAGCCAGGGGTCTGCTTTTCAATACAATTCTTTGACCCGTGTTAAGCTGAAAAATTCAATCGCTTTAGCTCCAAAAGAGGTAGAGCAATTAATTGCTTCCGGAACGCCTTACGTGATTCGCTTGAAAGTTCCAGCGAAAGGGGAGGTCCGTTTCCAAGATAGCATTCGGGATTGGGTTCACGTCCATACATCGAGTATCGACGATAAAGTTTTGATGAAATCGGATGGCATGCCTACCTACCACTTAGCGAATGTGGTGGATGATCACATTATGGAAATCACGCACGTGATTCGCGGTGAGGAATGGTTGCCTTCAGCTCCATTGCACATTTTATTATACCAAGCTTTTGGCTGGAAAGCCCCTCAGTTTGCTCATTTGCCGCTTTTATTGAAGCCTGAAGGCAACGGAAAGTTATCTAAAAGAGACGCAGATTTAGGTGGTTTCCCTGTCTTCCCCATGGAATGGACGGATCCAGCGACGGGTGCGGTTTCTAAAGGTTTTAAACAAGAAGGCTACCTGAAAGAAGCGACCTTGAACTTTTTAGCCTTCTTAGGCTGGAATCCAGGAACCGAGCAAGAAATGTTTAGCTTAACGGAGCTTGCAGAAGCTTTCTCTTTAGAGCGTATTAATAAAGCTGGCGCGAAATTCGATGTAAAAAAAGCGCAATGGTTCAATGAGCAATATATTAAGCAACAAGATCCTGTAGCTCTTGCGAAAGAATATTTGCCTTCTTTACCAGCTGATCAAGCACTTTCATTTGTTCACTTGTTTTTAGATCGCATTACTTTTCCGCAAGAATTAGCAGATAAAGTGGCTGAATTTCAAGCGCGTCCAGCAGTTTACGAGGAGGCTGTTTTAGTTTCTAAGTGGAACGCAGATGTAGCTGCTGGTCTACAATTTATCTTAAAGGCTTTGCCTGCGGTGGAATCTTGGGAGCCGGAGGGCATCAAACACGCGATTCACGAGGTTTTAGAGGCAAATGGAATAAAGATGGGCAAGGTGATGCAGATTTTACGTGTCGCTTTGAGTGGAAATGGAGCAGGTCCAGATTTGATGATTTCAATGCAATTATGGGGTAAAGCAGAGGTGATCGATCGTTTGTCGCTAGCTTTATCGAAGTTCCCTACAGTATAAAAGAAGATGGCGAAGAAGGATAAAAAGAAGGAGATACCCACGGTGCATCCGGATTTAGCAGGATTCGAGATGAATATTGATTCATTTGGAACCATTACGTCTACCCTTGATCGCGATCGATTGAATGCTTTTTTGGACAAACAAATGCCCGAGGATAAAAAATTAAAGCCGAAAGAAAATGAAGGTT
>JACCDW011601911.1_pt1 | contig 11838 bp, 10 predicted proteins | sample 7449781 | NCBI WGS metagenome assembly JACCDW01 (sample SAMN15323449, study PRJNA562643) | freshwater metagenome | isolation source: river surface water | place: USA:Blue River Watershed | collected 2017-08-18
AAACAAAATTGTTTCATTTTTATATGTAACAATAATTTCTTCTTGGTCGAATACGCTGTTTCCGTAAGTATTCTTTATCTTATCATACTGTTCAGGTTTTTTGAAGTTGTGAAAAAATAAAACATCATTTGGATGTTTGGGTAATGTAACCCATTCTGATATTCCTGTTGAATGAAACGGATGATTGAGTTCCGTAAATTTGTTCATGTCAACGTCATAACTATCCTCAATATCAACGAGCGGTAAACATTTTCTGAAATTATGTTTTGTTAATAAAGCATTGGCATTGTCCTCATCAAAAACAGCAAACAAACCTGGTATTTCACTATCCTTCAATTCATAATACAATTTCATTTGTTCTTCAAAAAACCAACGGCATGTTTTATTGAAAACGATTATGTTACATTTTCTTCTCGGATAAACTGCGGGGCTAGTAACTCCCATTTCTTTCAAAAGAATTAATACCGAATCAGACCATTCTTCATTTGGAACAATATTTCTTAAATAAACCGTATCATGTATGTGTGAGTTAATGAGAGGATAATTTTCAATTTCACTGAAATATTTTTTTATTGAATCTGAATTGACTGTGAAATATATATCCGTATCTATATGGACATAATTTTCTACATCAAAATTATCAATAGCATCTTTCAAAATCAAAGGTTTGGAATTCATAATTTCCGAGCTTCTTCCCCAATTATCAAGTTTGCCTAACGGTATATCTATCCTCCTGAAAATAAACTGGTCACTCTCGAATTGCATTCTAAATGCAAAATCGGGTTCATAGTTTATTGTATAGAAAACACATCTTCTGTTTGAGTATTTTTTTATGGATTCAACGAGAGTTGGGATTAAGGCTTCGTAATTTTGTGAAAAATGTGCCACCCACAAAAAATCCTCCACAATTTTTTTATCGTACTTGGCACAAATAACATTACCTAATTTTTCAAATTTGGTTTCATTCTTTCTATAAAAATGATATATCATCTTTTCAATTCCACCAACATAAACTTTGTTTGCCAACCACTTTGCATCAAAAGTCAATTTTCCTCCATTATTTGTTTCAACATTTGTTTCTGATATTATTTTTACAGAATACTTTTCTTTCGCAAGTTTGTCCAAAACATGTTCTTCAAAACAATTAACCTCCTCGTTATCGAAACATTTTATAAATTCATTTCCCTTATAGAGTTTTTTTATTTCATTTGTATTTTTCATTATTAAAAAGGGTCCAGATAATCTGTTATGAAAAACTTCATCCCCCATTGATATAAAATCAAAAACCCCCAAATAAGGTTCAATGTATTTTCTTATATCACCAAATAACGTATCAATATCATAACATCCGAAATAATCATAGTCAGTTATGTACTCAGAAAATATATCCCCATATGAAGCTTTGAGTTCACATGTTTTTTTATTGTTTTTGATTGTAATTTTGGTCCCTAAACTATCAGATATTTTTTTTTCTATTTCATTTTTACTTGTCGAATAAACTTTATAATTGGTCGCATCCAATTTCAGTTCTTGGTCTGTAAATAATATAAAATCAATATCTTTTTGATTTTTTGTTGTTTCGTAATGAAACCAAAAATAATCGGGTATTTCACCAAGCCAAACTTGTATTAATATTATTTTCATTATTTTTTTTGTTTTGCGTAAATCATACCAATCCAACTGTTTTCATTAGAGTTCCCATCGAATCTCCATTCGAATCCGTTTCGGTTAAGTTTATTTATAATTGCATCCACCCTTCTGTCAGTATTATAGTGAAATTCAACATGAATTTTTTTTATTTTTGATATCAATAAATCGGGAATTGATTCAAAAATATCATATTCACTACCTTCACAATCTACTTTCAAAAAATCAATTTTTTCAATCCCATTAAAAAATAGAAAATCCACAAGATTTATTGAGTGGACTTCATACGAAGTTAGAAAATCCTCAACTTTCCCATAGGTACTCGATGTGAGTGAACTTTTCCCAACGTTGAATGTTAATTTTTCGTTTTTCCCTCCTACCGCAAAATTGAAAACATTTACTCTTTCTTTATCGTTGTAAACTTTTTGACATACCTTGTATAAATCAATATTGGGTTCGAACCCTATTATTTTTGAAGCTCCTTTATAAAGTGCCCTTAAAGCAAATACTCCGTAGTTAAATCCTACATCTACGACAACATCACCTTCCTCAATATCAACATAACCTCCATATTTTTTATCCATAAAATGTTCACTCAAAGTAGCGTGAATCGCAAGTTGTAAATCAGGATTTTTTTCCACCTGAAACAACTTTTGGATGTATCCGAATTTATCAATTTCATTTATAGTAACCTGTCCATCAATCCATAAAGGTAACAACAATCTATTATTCTCCCTGTTATAAATCAGAACTTTTCTATTTTTCCATGCTTGGGGCATGTATGTATAATATTGAACGTTGGGGTGAACATCCAATTCGTTTGTAAAAATTAAAGTGTCTGTTGAGCATTCGTAGACTTCAATTCTTATTGGTATAATTTGTTCAGATACATTTGTATAATAAATTATTTTATAATCATCTGAAATTGAATCAAATACTATCATATTTCTCCCTCCCAAAATTTAATAAAGTCTTCTACTGTTTTTTTATCTTTTTCTTCAAGCTCCAACAAATGTGGTCTGACTAAATCCAAAGTTAACTCCGCATGTTTGATATCATTCAATCCGTAGGCAATACCATAGGCCTGTAATGGATTTTCACATCTAAATTGATGTGGAGATAATTCAGGATTAGGGTTCAATATAATTGCCTTGGTTCCACAAAGAGCCGCCGCAATTGTTATGTATGTTTTATAATCGAATGTCAATAGATATTCATAACGATTGAGATGCTCTGATAAATAATCTAATCCTTGTCTACCATAATGATTAGGTATTTCTTTTGAACCGATTCTTGTAAGGAATTCACGACCCCACTCTGGTGTATATTTGTGTATAAAATGACCAAACCCTTTTCTATGTTTTTCATTCAGATTAACAAATTTGTCGAAGTTATAATCTAAAACAGTTAAAGGTTTACATTTGATATCTTCAGGAACTTTGAAATTAGCGTAGTTATAAAAAAATTCATTTTGGCCATAAGTTTTCCAAATTTCCGAATCACAATCGTGTAATATCCACCTAGCAACATGTTTAGTACTAAATGGATTACCCCATGTAATTTGTGTATAAACCGATATAGTTCTTTGTGGATTGAAAGAAAAACCTTCCCAATTATATCTCGAACTCCATCCGTCATTGTCTGAAAATGCCTCCGTTGGAATTACACGAATGTTTTCGTGTAAATAAAATGGTTGGTTAAAAACGTAAACATGATGTCCTCTTTCAGCCAATTCGTATGCAAGCTTGTGAGTTGCAATTGAGCCCCCGCTTTTAGGAAAGGCAAATGAAGATAGTGTATCCACTATGAAAGTTAGTTTATCTTCGCTGCATATAAGTTCCATTCTATAAAATTTATGATAGACCTCCGTCAATTCTTATGTGTGAACCGCACACATATTCATTGTCTACTATATAATTTATGGTACTATATAACTCATCTATTCCACCCCACCTTTTGAGTCCAATTTTTTCTTTAGCCCTTTCTTGATATTTTTCATCAACTCTATGACACATTCCTCCATCAAAAAACCCTAATTGAATTGTATTACAGGTTATTCCGTATTTTACATTCTCTCTACTGGCAATACTCACGAATCTATCAACAAAAGCTTTTGATGCACAATATATTGAATTTTTAGGTACATTAAGTTCGGCAAAGACAGATGAGATTGAAATGATTCTCCCATACTTTTTGTTTATCATGGATGATAAACAATTAGAGATGATGTTAATGTTTCCTTTTATATTAACGTCAATCATTTTGTTTACTTCATCCAAATTATTTTCATCGATTTCGTTAATGAACACGTCGTACTTAAGTCCGGTCATATTCAAAACAATCTCGAATTCATTTTCCGAGAAAAAACTTTTGACTTCTTCGAACGAGGTGACGTTTACATGTTTACTTCCAATAGAAGTTACTCGGTATCTCTCTTCCAAATACGGGACTAACTTTTGACCAAGTCCCCCTGTTCCACCAAATACTACTATTTTTTTCATTTTATATATTTTAATATACTAACACCATATGTCCAACCTGAACCTATTGCAGGCATTACTATAATGTCACCATTCTTAATATTATTTTCTTTATACAAACTATCAAGGGCCATCGGTATAGATGCTCCCGCAGTATTTGCAAACTTTTTCATATTGAAAACAATTTTTTCAACAGGGAAATCGAGTATTTCAGCAGTTTTTAACAAAACCCTATGACCTGGCTGATGTGGTACAATCCAATTAACATCTTCTTTAGAAATGTCTAATTTTTTTAATGAATTTTTAATTGTAGTAGGTAACACCGTTGTACCGAAATCATACACAGCCCTACCGTCCATTTGAAATTTACCTGAGTGATGACAAGTAAAAGCTTCTTTACCATTTGCATCACCAAATAATTCAGTACTTATCCATCCGTTTTCAACTTCTGACAATATTACAGCACCAGCACCGTCACCAAAAAAAACACAATCTCTTTTTTCCCAATCTGTAATCCTTGAATACGCATCTGCCCCAATTAATAAAATATTTCTATATTGTTTAGTTCCAATCAAACTTGATGCCATTTGCAATCCATAAACAAACCCAGTACAAACCGCATTTACATCAAATGCCGGTTTTTGGATGTCTAATCTTTTGGCCATAATAATTGCAGTGGACGGTGAGATTCTATCTGGGCTTGAAGTTGCAACAATAATTAAGTCTATATCTTCTTTACTAATACCCGCATCTTTAATTGCTTCGATAGCCGCATGATAAGCCAAGTCAGAGGGGAGTTCGTTTTCTACAATTCTTCTTTCTTCAATACCTAATTTTTCTTTTGTCCAATCTGAATTGGTTCCGATGCATAACAAATCGATATCCTCGTTGGTGAGTCTTTTCTTTGGTGCGTATGACCCTATCCCGATGATTCCTATGTTATTTATTTTAACCATTATACTTTTTTAAAAAATCAGTTTCTAAATATGATATTTTTTTTGAACGATTTTTGAGTTTTTTAGCTGGTACCCCCAAAAAAATTGTGTACTCATCAATATCGTTTTTTACCAAACTCATCGCACCTACTGCCGCTCCTTCATGTAATGTTACACCAGGTAAAATAGTAGTACCAGTCCCTACAACAGAATGTTTTTTTAGAAGAACCTTTTTTGGCTTAACGTTTGTAAATTCACTCAATATGCATGGTCCAACTAAAAAGTCACCTGAAAAATCATCCGATGATGATAAGATGGTTACTCTTGAAGATACTTGTGAAAAGTCTTCAACTACTATTTCTCCTCCCCCAATTAAAGAGGTATAACAGGCTATGTGTATATGACTACCAATTTTAATTCCTCCTTCACCAGCGCTCAATATTACAAAATCATCAATTCTAACATTTGACCCGATTTCGATATTTTTTGCATTATATATCGAACATTTATCAGATATCGAAACATTTTTACCAACTTTTTTAAATCCTATTTTTTTTAATTCAGTCTCGTTTAAAAACATAATCTATTGTTTGTATATTTCATATTTTGATAAATCAGGATATTGTAATTCTAAATCTTCATTCTGTTTTTTGGTTCCATCTATATTGTAAAATTGGGTCATCATGAGAAGTCCTCTTGCCGCAAGTTCTGGCATCATGTAAAAATTCCAACCTAACATATCAAAATTATCATCGTGATATGAACATTCTCGTCTACCACTAAATCTTGCTCTCTTGAACCACAACATCGCATAATAATCATCGGTCAATATGGCACCTCCCTTACTTAGTTTCAAAGTTTTATATGGACCAGTAAATGAAAGGCACATATGTGTACCAGGAATATACATATCTGCAGTAAAACGTAATGCAGAATCAATAACATTAGATGGATTCAACCTATAAGGTCCTTTAATTTTTGTACCTTCAACGGGTACAAAATTAACTTTAAATCCCGCATGAATAATTTCACAAGGAACTGATGGATATGTTCTTGACGGACAATCCACAAAGTCATCGTCTAACGACTTTTTAATTTTTTTCTCATAATATAATGATAGAAACAATGCATTACTCATATTATCCAAGGCTATTACATAAGGTGCCCCCGTATAATCAGACAAAGCCTTCTCAAAATCTTCCGTTATTTTATGTACTCCTTGTGACATAGTATTTGAAATATAATCCATTTATCTTATATTTTCAACAAAACTCATAAATGCAAAGACCAAAAATATTCGCACACGGGTCATATGTAGGTAATACCGGATATAATCAACATACTCGTGATTTTTTCAGAGCTTTAACAAAACACGCAGACATTAAAGTAAGAAACTTTACTATTGGTAATAGTTGGAAGGACTATAATCTGACTCCCCATGATGGAGAATCTTACTTCAATGATATTGATAGAAAGATACTATACCAACAAATATTATGGGAAGGTAATGGAAAAAGGGGTAACTACCCGATTTACCCATCGTTGGAAAAAGAATTTCAACATGATTTGAATATTGTCTTGTGTGAAACAAATCATCATATATTCTATGATACATATGATGGACCAAAAATCGCATACAATGTATGGGAAACCACATTACAACCTGAACAATATTTCAATAAGTTATTGGAATTTAATGAAATGTGGGTTCCGTCGAAGTGGCAAATGGAATGCATGATAAAACAAGGGTATCCGAGAGATAGAATAAAAGTTGTTCCTGAAGGAGTTGATGAAAAGGTTTTCTTTCCTGACGAAAAGGCTAAACATCAGCTAACTTCTAATGGTAGGTTTACGTTCTTCTTGGCGGGAAGGTGGGACTATAGAAAATCAATAAAAGAAATAATCGAAACTTTCTTGAAGACTTTTGATAAAGATGAGCCTGTTGATTTGATTGTATCTATCGATAACCCATTTTCCAACGACGGTCAAAAAACAACAGAGGAAAGGTTAAAACATTATGGTTTGGAAGACGATAGAATTAAGGTATTACATTTTCCTCCTCGTAATGAATACATTAACATTTTAAAGTCTTGTAGTTGTTTTGTTTCTTGCGCAAGGAGCGAAGGTTGGAACTTACCGTTAATCGAATCAATGGCGTGTGGGACACCTTCAATATATTCAAATTGTTCAGGACAACTAGAGTTTGCTGAAGGTAGAGGCGTTCCTGTAAATATATTAGGTGAAAAACCTGCAAATCAAAGTTCGTATAACCATTTTAATGAAATGGTCGGAAACTATTACGAGCCAGACTTTAATGATTTGTCATCAAAAATGAGATTTGTTTATGAGTTTCATGATGAGGTTAAGAAAAAATCTTTAGAGGAATCCAAAGAGATTAGGAAGGAATTTAGTTGGGAAAATGTTGCAAAGATAGGTTATTACGCAATTCAGGACTTTATGGAAAGGGTTCCTTTCTTAACTACTGAAATAAAAAGTTTCAAGAAAAATAAAATTGAGATATCTTATTTAGATGGTCCGAGAGTCGAGATATTGGGAGATGAGGATAAAATCTATCTAATAGAATTTGTTAATAAGGAAACAGGTGAAGTACTACATTCTGATACAATCAGAAATAATATGTGGGTTGCCTCGGCTAAAAAATATTATATCCCTTGGCAAATAAAAATAAATGGTGAGGTTATTGATGAACTCAACCTTGAAAACCAAAAAGTTTTGATTTCTATGGAATCAAAATCTTTGGGTGATACTTTGGCTTGGGTTCCTTATTCTGTAGAGTTTGCAAAAAAGTACAAATGTACCGTTATATTATCTACGTTTCACAACTACCTGTTTGAGGGATTAGATGAATACAAAGATATTAAATTTATTAAACCAGGAGAATCTCATGAGTGTGTTTCGGTATATAGATTGGGTTGGTTCAGAAGGAACGGAAAATGGGAAGACTCTGATAGAAACCCAAATCAAGTTAACCTGATACCTTTACAACAAACTGCAACAGACATTTTGGGGTTGGAGTTCAAAGAACTTAATTATGGAATCAACATACCTAGTTTGGAAAATCCAATGAAAAATAAATACGTTGTATTTGGTCCTCAAGCAACTGCGGGATGTAAAGAATGGAGTTATGAATATTGGGTAGAACTTTCCAAAATGATTAAAGAATTGGGATATGATATAGTAACGTTAACTAAAAACCCTTTTCATATAGATGGTGTTATTAATGTTTTTGATGAGAGTTTAGATTCAGTAATAAATTATTTGAGTCACGCCTCAGCATTTATTGGTTTGGGTTCAGGTCTTTCGTGGTTGAACTGGTCTGTTGGTAAACACACCTATATGATTAATGGATTTGCAAAAGATGGACATGAGTTCACAAACAATGTGACAAGAATATATAATCAAAATCTTTGTATATCTTGTTGGAACGATGATGTTTTTGTTTTTGATTCTGGTGATTGGGATTGGTGTCCTGTTTACAAGGGAACGAAAAAACAACATATTTGTCAGAAGTCCATAACACCCTTACAAGTTTTCAATGAATTGAATTTATGAAAAAATGTTTAGTTGAATTGTGTGATGAAAGTGCGGGACTTGGAGATATCTTGGTCACAATACCTTATTTGGAAAAATTTCGAACTTCTTATGATTTTGAACTTTATTTCATGTTGAAAGACTTTTCGTTATCCAAGTTGCTTAGTAAGTCATTTCCTAATATTCGTTTTATTCCTTCGGGTACAGAAGTTAATTGTGAAAAACATATCGTATTGGAACACAAAGACCATAGTTTACCGTTGCAACAAATTTTTGCAAAACAACTCGGGTTCGTTGATGCTCCGTACATTAGACCAACAGTAGATTTACCTAATTCAGAACGACAAATAAAGAACAAATACGTTTGTATCAGCACACATTCCACATCACAACTTAAGTTTTGGAACCACCCCAATGGTGTTTACGACCATCAATTTTCATCAAATTGGAATGACCTTTGTGGTATGTTAAGGAAATCGGGATACACACCAATTTGTGTTGATTACCATCAGGACTTCGGTGTCTCACCATTCTATAATTTTGTTCCTGTGAAATCTGTAAAAAAATTAGGTCTCGGTTTAGAAGAAGTTTTGAAATTGATAGAACATTGTGAGTTTTTCATAGGTTTATCATCAGGTTTAACATGGTTAGCGCATGCCGCAGGAAAACCTGTTTGTATGATTTCCAACTTCACAGAAGATTGGCATGAATTTGATTTATCACTATCAGATTATATTAGAGTGACCAACAAATCAGTTTGTCATGGTTGTTGGAACTTGGTTGGAAAAGAATATAAATTTGACTATACTGATTGGTATTGGTGTCCTCGTCATAAAGACACGGATAGACAATTTGAGTGTCATAAATCGATAACGCCAGAAATGGTTTTTGAAAAAATAAAAATATGGATAAATTAAAATTAGAAAACTTCGATTGGGGTTGGATGGATTCTGATAACGTAGAAATTAACATCAGGGGTGAAATAACAACTTTGGGTAGATACCATAAAGAGCATATCATTAATGAGATTTTTATTCAAGGACTTTATGAGAAATTTTTTCAAGTAGAAGAAAACGATATTGTTTTGGATATTGGAGCAAGTAATGGTCCTTTCACCTATAGTATATTACATAAAAAACCTAAACATGTATATTGTTTGGAACCGAGTTATGTTGAGTTTCCGATACTTGTTAAAAATACCTGTGGGTATCCTGTGACTCCCATTAACAAAGGGATTTCAAATGTTAATACTTTTGAACTAAACAATAAGGTATTCGGTGGAGATGATAGTATGGAAGGAATCACATTTGATAGATTTTGTAACCTTTACAATATCAAAAAAATTGATTTTTTGAAAACTGACTGTGAGGGTGGTGAGTACCACATATTCACTCAGGAAAATCTACCTTTCATAAAAGATAATGTAAGCCATATTGTCGGTGAATGGCATTTATCTGGTTTAGAATTGAATAAAAAGTTTAGAAACTTCAGAGATAACTTCTTAACAAACTTTGAGAAGGTTAATGTTTTTTCTGTTGACGGTGTAGATATAAAGTGGGATTTGTTCAACGAACATTTTTTGGAATATTATACAGAGGTTATTGTTTACATAGATAACTCATGACAGATGTATATTATTCATAGTACTTTAGTTTGATAAACTTATGTTTATTTTTGAAGCAACCCAACTGTAAGCATAATCATTCGATGAATAATTTATATAATCATCCCCTGACATTACTTTTTCTCCTGTTGCCACTTCTTCTGAATTATCAGAAAACAAAACATATGTAAACCTCGCAGAATCCAAATTATTATCTAAGGAACGGATATCTATTTTAGTTGCAACTTTTAATTCTCCGTTATTCCATATTTGAATTGGTGTTATATTTTTCATATTTTTCTTTTAAATATTTTACTTCTTTTTCTAATTCTTTTATTGCCTCTATCAACAGAGGTACAATCTTTTCGTATTGTACTGTCAGATAATTCTCTCCGCTTATCGAATTATCATTTCCATCGTTATCAAATGGTGCCAATTTAACGGCTTCAGGTAATACGGATTGAACATCTTGTGCAAATACACCAACATGTGATTGTTCCGTATCATATTTTGCAAGTTCATTAGCCCTTTCATTCCAATTATATGTAAAACCTGTTAATTTATTTAATTTATCTAATGGACTTTCAAGTAACTTAATGTTTGTTTTCAAGCGTTTATCTGATGCATATGCAATAACGTCTGCTCCCGCCGATACCGTTCCATCTGCAACAGCTGGTGTAACATTTACACCCAATGAGCCCGATACAATATAACCATCTCCCGAAACATGAAGTCTGTATGATGGTGACACACCCAGTCCCATTCCAGTAGAATTGATGGTTGCGAATGTTGTTGCACCTCCAGCCCTACTTCTAAAATAATGACTTGTATTATCGAAATAGTTACCAGGGTCAGTAGCATTTCCTAAAAACACTGCAATGTTTCCAGCAGGTTCGTAAAGTTGAAAATAATTTCCGCTAAGTCTTGCAAATGAGGTATTAGATATCGACATTGTTCCTCCTATGTCGAATATTGATGCAGGTGTTACACCTACCCCTAATTGTCCGTTTGAATCAAGAATCATCCTTTGAGTCATGGTTACGGCACCTCCTATGGACACCGTCTGCGCACCACCGAGATACCATCTAAATGAATCATCAATCGAAAGTGCACCTCTACCGATATTAATTCCTGTTGCGGATACAAACGCATTTGTTGTCACAGTGCTAGGAGTTACCGCATACCCAACAACAACCCCTCCACTTGACCTATTCGTACCAAAATTAGTTAGGTGTCCATCAGTATAACTGTCTTGTAACACAGTACTTCCGTTTGTTGCAGAAGCTGTACCAGATACAATACTACCTGTTGTTACGGTTAGTAATGTACCATCGTAAGTTAAATTAGTTTGTGCATTTGCTGTCGTTGTTGAAGCCCCGTTTGCAGTTAAAACTCTACTTGTTGCAGGATTATTAATTGCAGAGAATCCTGTTCCTGATGAACCACTTGTTCCTGACGAACCTGACGTACCAGAACTTCCACTTGTTCCTGATTTTCCTGAAGAACCAGAGCTTCCTGATGAACCAGATGTTCCTGATGAACCACTTGTTCCTGACGAACCTGACGTACCAGAACTTCCACTTGTTCCTGATTTTCCTGAAGAACCAGAACTGCCTGAAGA
>JACCDW011785754.1_pt1 | contig 11836 bp, 9 predicted proteins | sample 7449781 | NCBI WGS metagenome assembly JACCDW01 (sample SAMN15323449, study PRJNA562643) | freshwater metagenome | isolation source: river surface water | place: USA:Blue River Watershed | collected 2017-08-18
CTCCGGTTGATCCTGTAGCACCAGTTGATCCAGTAGCACCAGTTGATCCTGTAGCACCAGTTGATCCAGTAGCACCAGTTGATCCAGTTGATCCAGTTGATCCAGTTGCTCCAGTTGCTCCAGTTGCTCCAGTTGCTCCAGTTGCTCCAGATGCTCCAGTTGAGCCTGTTGATCCAGTTGCGCCTGTTCCGCCAGAAAACCCAGCAGGTCCTGTAGCACCAGTAGCACCAGTTGATCCAGTTGCTCCTGTTGAGCCAGTTGACCCAGTAGAACCAGTTCCACCAGAAAAACCAGTAGCTCCTTGTGGTCCAGTGGCACCAGTGGCACCTGTAGCTCCTGTAGCACCTGTAGCACCTGTTGACCCTGTTGATCCTGAACCAGCTGGACCAGTTGGACCAGTAGCACCAGTAGCGCCAGTAGCACCAGTAGCACCAGTTACACCTGTGTTGATAATTATATCTCCGGTATTACCACCCCCACCTTGATCATAATACCATCCAACATGTGAAGCCATGTTATAACTAAAGTTAATATAAAAATATGAATATAATTACTTAAAAATAAAAAAAATGGTTACCGTTTGTTTGAATATGATTGTTAAAAATGAAGCTCACATAATTGCGGAAACACTTAATAAATTAATTTCAAAAATTAAATTTGACTATTACGTCATTTGTGATACCGGTTCAGATGACAATACACCTGAAATAATTAATAATTTTTTTAATGAACATTCCATTCCAGGTGAAATATTTATCAATGAATGGAGAGATTTTGGATATAATCGTTCATTGGCGTTAAAGTATGCTAAAAATAAAGCAGATTACATACTGATATTTGATGCAGATGATACAATAATTGGCGATATAATTATTCCAGAAAAGTTAACTTTTGATTCTTATTATCTTAAATTTGAAAATTACCAACGTGTTTGTTTGGTAAAGGGCGATCTTAATTGGAAATACATTGGAGTTTTACACGAATACATTTCTTGCGAAACTGAAGTAACTGAATCAGTTATTGAAGGTAATTACTTCATAGTTTCAGGTCGTACAAGTTCAAGAAATAAAGATCCCAAAAAGTATCTCAAAGATGCAGAAATTCTTAAAAAAGGATATTACGATTCTTTAAATGATGGTGATGGTTTACATAATCGTTATGTTTATTATTGTGCAAATAGTTACTGCGATGCAGGATTAAAAGAAGAAGCAATTCAATGGTATCTCAAAACACTTGAATCAGAAGGTTGGTATGAAGAACGTTACAATGCTTGTATCAAACTTGGAGATCTTATTGAAACAAATGAAAGGTATTATTATTATCTTGAATCTTACAGACATTCACAAAAAAGAGTTGAAGGTATTTTAAAATTGATTATTCATTATACTTGTAAATCCAATTACGATATCGCATGGTCTTATTATACACTTATCCAAAATTACTATGAAAATGAATATCCAACAGATAGACTTTCAACAAAACTTTTTGCTAATATTGCAGATTACACCTTTTACTTGCCTTATTATATGATTATAGTTTGTGAAAAACTTGGAAAAAACGAAACAGGTTTGAAAATGTATACTTTAATTTGTGACAAAAAGCCTGAAAGTTCCCAGTGGTGGATAAATAATTTAGTTTATAATTTTCAATTTTTCAAAAATTCAGAAAAAGTTATTCCAAAATTAAAAAGTTATCTTGACTATCTTAAAACAAAAGGAATCGTTGAAGCACCTGAATGGAAAAACACATTAAGACTTTTTAATAATTCTTTTAAAATTTTTATTTACACGGGATTTGCAGAAAAACCTTGGAACGACACTTGGGCATTAACAAATGCTTTGGGAGGATCTGAGCGTGCAATATTAAACTTGGTTAAATGTTTTCCATCAAATTACAATATCACTATCGCAGGTGATCTTATTCCTGAACAAATTGACAATGTAACCTTTATAACACGTAATGACATAAATAACGTTTTGAATGTTCATTTTGACGTTATTATAGTTTCAAGGTATGTTTCATTTTTCACACTTTATCCTAGATTTAAATGCGACAAACTTATTCTTATGGCGCATGATACATACTTTATGAATAATCTTATAGGTTGCAACAAAAGTTCTAATGAAATCATAAAAGAAAATTTAAATAAAATTTACACAACAGTTTGTTTAACAAAATGGCACCGTAATCACTTTCAGCAAGTAACACATCCAGAACTGAAAGAAATCAGAATTATAAATAACGGAATTAACCCAGAACTTTTCAAAACAAAATTTACAAAAATTGCAAATTCATTTGTTTATACTTCCGGAAGTATGAGAGGACTTTACAGACTTATGCAACTTTGGGAAGACATCCTTGTTTTATTTCCAAATGCAAATTTAAATATTTCAAGTTATGAAGACTTTCCAAAGAATGACACCGATATACTTATAAAAGAAATGATTGATCACTATCCATCAGTTATTCATCATGGAAAATTAAATCAAAATGATCTTTACCATCTTATGGGAAAATCTGAATACTGGCTGTATCCATGTTGCTTTGATGAAACAAGTTGTATTACAGCTTTAGAAATGTTAATGTCTGAAGTAATTTGTTTGTATTATCCTCGTGCAGGTCTTGTTGATACTATCGGTAAATACGGAATTCAAATTTCAGAAGGAAATGAGATACAAAGTTTAAAAAACATTGATAAAAATTACTACCGCGTTAATGGGAGACGTTACGCAGAAAGTATTTCATGGCAAAATCAAAGTAAACTTTGGGTAAACCTTTTCCAAGAATCTCGCAAAGCATTTTATGCAAAAGAAATTTTTGCAGGTGAAATGATCAGAGACTACATAAATTCACTTGAAAATGTAATTTACACAAATAATTACTCTGACCTTTTACCAACAGATGAAGTCGTTTTTGTTTATGAAATATTTGATGACCGAGTCTTTTATAACTTTAAAAAGGTTGCATATCTTAATACAGAACCTTTAAATATTGATCGTAGAATTAACTTTGTTGTAAATGACATCGTTGGGAAGTATCCTGGAATTAAAATTTATGACTACTCTTTGGCAAACATCAAGTTTATGGAGCTCAAAGGAATAACGAATTTGCACCACCTTGGCTATCAATTAAATCCTGAAGAAAATAAATTTTTAATTTCGCAAAAACAAAAGAACAAACAAATTTACGACTTTGGTATCATTTGTAGTTCGGGCAAATGGACTAACAAAGTTGATGACCTTGAACCACCAAGAAGACAATCAGTTGTGAAGTATTTACTTTCCCAAGGTTTTAAAGTAAATATAATCCAGGGGTATTCAAAAGAACGAGACATTGAACTGAGTAAGTGTAAAACAATTTTAAATATCCATGGCCAGTGTGGACAAGAACCAAGTTCAGTATTTGAACATATTCGTTGCGATCGTTTGTTGCATGCTGGGTATCAAATTCTATCAGAAGAATCTGATTACTTTGAAAATACTTGGGAAAATCTTGAAATGATACCTTATAGTTCCTTTTTCAATTTAAAGAAAAGAAAAATTGTAGACTGCTTTACTTTTTACAATGAAATTGAATTACTAAATTATCGTCTTAAAGTTCTTGAGAACGTTGTTGATTATTTTGTGATCGTGGAAGCTAATCAAACACATGCCGGGAAAAAGAAAGATCTTAATTTTAAATGCTTTAATGAAAAGATAATTTACCTTGCAGTTGATCTTCCCCATGTTGGTAATATAACACCAGACCAGGTATGGGAAAATGAAAAATACCAACGTAATTGTATTGAACAAGGACTTTTACAATTAAATTTAAACGGGAATGATCTTATTATTGTTTCAGATCTTGATGAAATACCTGATCCAAGAACCTTAAAGGGTATTGAAATAAATGACATTGCACAATTTGAGCAAGATTTTTATTATTATTCCCTTGAACATAAAATGGATCATCTTTGGTATTTTTCAAAGATAATGAAGTATTCTTTTTACATTAACACCAATTTAACATTTTCAGACATCAGAAGTATGGCTTTTACAACCATTCCTAACGGAGGTTGGCATCTTAGTTACTTTGGATCTGCAGAATTTATTCAAAATAAAATTACCAATTTTGCCCACCAAGAATACAACACACCAGAATTTACAAACATTGATAAAATAAAACAAAGACTTGACCAGGGTGTTGATATTTACGATCGTCCAATAAAAATAACAAAAATGAGTATTCATAAAAACAAAAACATACCAATTGGTTATTTTCCTGAAACGGTTGTTTTTATTCATTCTTGCAATCTTGACAATTGCAAAAAGTTGGACCACCTTATGGAATGTTTAATTCCTTATAATTTTAAGATTAAAATTTGTAATATAGGACCGGTTATTAAAAAAGACTATCCAGCAGAAATTTATGAAGTATCGGAAAATGTAGAACTTTATGAAATTCCAACAATTAATAAACTTTTAAGTTATTCAAAAACAAGTACTTCTAATATTATTTATATCCATACAAAGGGTGTTACAAGTGATTCCCAGCCTGTCAGGGATTGGGTTGATATGATGTTGTATTTTATTTTACAAAACGATCTTGGTATTTTTGACGTTGCAGGTTGTAATTTTAAGTATCTTCCCAAGCCACATTTTAGTGGAAACTTTTGGATTGCAAAGTCAAGTTATCTTCAAAGATTACCACCATTAAATCAAGAACAAAGTTTTATGGAAGCGGAATTTTGGGTTTTATCGGGAAATCCCAAGTTTAAGGTTTTACACAATTCCAATATTGACCAATTCCAATTTTGTTACCCAAAGATTAATTACATTAATTTGGTATCACACGTTAAAAATGCAATTGAACGATCTTACAACAATATTTCAAAACTTTCGCAAGAAATATTATTTATAGAAGGAAAATCCGGAAACAAAACAAGACATCTTTACAACAACATTTGTAACATACCAGGTGCAAAGTATCTTGAAATAGGAACATGGAAAGGTAGTTCATTTATTTCAGCTATGTACTCAAATGATATCTCCGGTATTTGTATAGACAACTGGTCAGAATTTGATGGACCTCGGGAAACTTTTGAACTCAATATTAAAAACTTTTTGCCAAATTCAAATGTTACCATTTTAAATCAAGATTGTTGGACAGTTATGGATCTTTCGGGTATAAATGTAATGATGTACGATGGAGCCCATACATACCAAGATCAAAAAATGGCAGTAACACATTTTGCAAAGTATTGCACAAGACCTTTTATTTTGATGGTTGATGATTGGATGTGTGATTGGGTGGATGTTAAAAGAGGAACAATGGATGGAATAAAAGAAACTGGATTGGAAATTGTTTATTCTCATGAAATTGGTTTGGTAAACACAACAGATTTTCATCAAGGTGGTGACACATTTTGGAACGGATGCGGAATTTTTGTTTTAAAGTAACTTAAAAAATTAAATCTTTAATAATAAAATGGACTCGCATAAGCGTAAAAGAACAAATTATAATAAAGAATTAATTGAAATTTTAAATAATTCAACTTTTAAAAATAAACCAGATGCAACATTGTGTCAAGCTTATGATTTAGCTAAAGAAGATTCAAGGTTTAATATTGAAGTAGCAAAACAAGTTAAAGTTATGGAAAAATACATTAAAGACTTTGGTCATTTAACAATTAAAGAAATAATAAATTAAGTTCTTTTAACGATACTATGATCTTTTAAATACTTGGTAAAAAAAGTTTTGGCAAGGTCCCCAACCACCTGGTTCGGAATAGTCAATCCAAAAACCATTTTGAAAAAGGAAGGAGTCAATGTATTCTTTTTGGGAAAATTCCCAGTAGTCGTTTTCCATAATAATTGTTTTGACTTCATTGATAATTTCAGGAAATTCTTGAATAATATAAAAGAATGACCCTTCACAATCTAAAACAAGTGTATCAAAAGTTTGTTTAAGGTCTTCAAAGTGTAATGTATTAACTATTTTAAAACCTTCTGGAACGATTTCAGAAGGATATGTTTCCCAATTTTTTTGTACTAATTGTTTTTTAGATAAGGCTGCATTGATGGCCTTAACTTGAAAATTATTTAAATTGATATTCTTTAAAAGTAATGAATATGATTCAGGATCGCATTCAAGTGTTGTTAAATTTGCAGAATCATTTAGCATACTTGCAATGACTAAAGTATTTCTTCCAATATTTGCTCCAATTTCCAAAACTTTTGCATCGGGCTGAATGTACTTTACAGCCATAACTTGTTCGGGATATTCATCAAGTAAACTTCCACCTTGAAATTTTAAAGAATTGTGAATGTCATTTAATTTACTTTTTGGTAACTTTGGAATTTCTTTGGGAAGTTCGTCAACTTGGTAAATTTGGTTGTCTTGGATGTATACATTTGAAAAGTGTTTAAATTCGGTGTTATTAATAAAAAAACTTTTAAGAACACCTGGAACGGGATCACCAAAGATCATGGATCTATCAATATCCCCACTTGGAATTGAAATAACGGAATTATGTAAACATTTTTCAAAAACAAGATCGGTAACATTAATTTTGTTTGTTTGAGTTCCATAAAAGAAATTCATGTTTTCAAAAAGGTAATTAATAATTTGCAACTTTTTATTTTTGATATCACAACGATTAAAATCGCAGTATCCAATTTTATTAAGTACCAATGACCACGACTTTAAATAACCATCTGTGTGATTTAAAATGTAATTTTCATAATAATAACGATACTTTGTTTTTACAGGTTCATTTTCTGGAATAGCTTTACCACGAATCCAAAAAAAATTAACAAAAATTGATCCGTCTACATTTGGCCAAAGACCAACTTTGTCTACACCCTTTTCATTAAAAAGTTTTAATGTTTCACGGTGATTGTAAATTGTATTTCTTAAGGTAATTTTTTCAGATAAACTTCGGTTGTTTGAATTATTATTATAAACCATTCCTTTAGTATGCATGTAAAGGATGATATCGCAATTTTTTCTTATTTCCCAAAGTTTATAAATACCAGGATATTCAAAGTTGTTTTCTTTGCAAAGTGAAATAATTGGATTAAAAGACTCTGGAATAATCTTTATACATTCATCAACAAGACTTTCATTTTTACAACAAATGCAAACGTATATATTTTTAGGTTTCATTTTTTCAAACAAGAGATCGTTTATTTGTCCTTGTACGATTTTTTTCCAATCGCGATTTGGATTTATGAAAATGTAATAAACAATTGAAAAATCCATATTTAATTAATTTAAATAAATATATTATTTAAGTTAAACAAATGGATAATTTTTCTGATATTACAAATGCATTACCTGCGTTACCAATATCTTACAAAGAAGCTAGAAACAAATGGTTTAAATTACCTTGTGTAAAAGCTTTAAAAGTAAATAATGGTGGTATAATGCTTAATAATATATTTGTTCCAATAAATACTGAAAAAGGTTTAACTTATACAAAGTATTATATTATAAATAAAATGGGTTCAAAGGTTTATGGAAAATTTGTTGAAGACCCTAATATTTCAAAAAATTTAGCTGATGATTTATCTGATGTATTTGTTTGTCTTAAATCTAAACTTTCATTTGGTTATTCAAGTGATTTAATGTATCTGGAAAGACTTAAATGTTAAATGTTAAATGTAGTAATTAACTTTATTGATTTTTTTAAGTTTTTGACACTTTGACATATCTGAACGAATGTACATAACAAATGAAAGTCTGTATCCACCTTTTTTAGTTATTATAGGTGTATTGCAATGGTATTGGTGAGAATCCATAAGAAGAAAATCACCAGGTTCTATTTTAATAAGAACACGATATTCTGGAAACCCGAGATAACCGCCTGTAAAATCCTTTCCAATAACGATAAGATTTCCCAACCCGCAGTCAAAGTTTCCTGAGTCTCTGTGGCAGGCTGTTCTCCAATTATAATTTGTTGTTACCGTAGTAAAAACGGATCTTGGTATTTTGAGATCGGGAATTATTTTTGAATATTCTTTCTTTTGAATGGAATATTCAATTGGACTAATTTCTTTAAACAAGCCTGAACAATTTTGAATAAATGGAAGACCACGTTCCCAAAGGCCAGGATTATTTATATTAAAAGCACATTCCCTTCCAGCAATGATTGTTCCCAGAGGTCCACGATGTTCTCTCAAAGGACGATCCAAGTATCCTGAAATATTACTTGCAACGTATTCACCTTCATTTTGTCCAGTACGAGTATAATGTCTACTGTTCCCATCTTTTCCAATACCCGAAGCCATACCTCTGTTGGAGTGTTTCTTTTTAGACATATCCAACCAAACTTCTGATGCAAGATCTTGTAGTTTTTGTGAAATTACTTTTTTTCTAAATCTAAAAAGGACTTTTCCAGTTTCCTGGTCAAATCCGTCTTTGTTAGTACTTATTACAATATTATACCACGATTCACCAAATGTTTTTCCCTGGTAGCGTTCAAAGTTTTTGACAACCTTTGGGAATAACATTTATTGAATACTACAACTTTTTTTTTCTGGTTGTTTAACCGGTTCTGGTAAATTTTCTTCTTCAAGAAATTCGTAAAATGTTTGTTGTTCCATAAACTAACCAGTTATTATTTTTTTAGATATTTACCACTACACATTCCGCGGTAGTCTTCAAAAAAGTATTTATTATTTTCTATAATTAAATCTTCATTAATTCCTTCCAGCCATGCACGTGTTGGGCCGATGTTCCATTCAGCAGGATTATCAAATACGATGTCGTCCATTAAAAGAATGGTATTTTCATTTGCAAATTTTTTACAATTAATAAGATCACTTTTTGCAATGTTGTAAGTATGGCCGCCATCAATAAAAATGAGATCAAATGGTTCCGAAGAATATTCTTTAACTGTTTTTCTTGAATCTCCTAAAATAAGAACATGTCTATCGGGAAAAGTAAGATCAATGTATTTTTTCCCTTTAAATACGTAATCATAACAACCAAGATCAAAACTGGTAACAATTGCTTCCGAATTGCTTAAAAAAATTTCGGCAGAATGGCCTCCATTAAATCCAATTTCTAAAATGGTTTTTGCACTTTTCGCAAAATTTTTAAGTAATTCTGTTTGATAAGGTATTTGCTGAGAATACCCTTCCAAAAAAATAGTATCTTTATGGATTTCAGCAAGGGTCATTTTAACTTTAAAACTTTTTTATTTTTTAAATTAATTTATTGTTGTGTATTTCCATTTTCCGTAAGTAGTCTGGTAAATATAACAACAATTCTTTAGTAATTTTAAATTTAATGTTTTTCTATTTGCAAAGGTTTCATTCCAAATCGTTACGCCTATTGAATAATCCTTGAAGATTTCACACGTACAGTCGCAACGATAATCAAAAGAACTTATTTTATTTGCCAAACTATTAAGTTTTCTTGACCGATCTTTGGGTGAACATGGCGCTGAAAGTTGGCAAGTTTTTATTTCAATGTCATATTTATTCAATATCTTGATCTTTACGTATTCTCTGATTTTGTCGTATTCCTTCTTTTGAAGATTTTGAAGATCAAATTCTTGAATTTCATCAGAACTTTGAAAGGTGTAATATTCTTCAGATGCCAAAACAATTTCGGAATTTCCAAGTGATTCAACGAGTTCGGTGTAAGTATCAAATTCTTGTGAATCTTTTATAACAACCCTTGGTACGTGTGAAGTAATGAAGAGATCCTTCAAAGATTTTTCAAGAATGGAATACTTACTTGAATCAAAGTAAATTTCAATGTTTTCTTTACCAAGAATACTTTTAAATTGACCAACAACGTCAATTGGATTATCAAAATGAGCAGGTGCAAAGAAGTAAACGTCATATTTTGCAACTAACAACGTTTTTTCACATGTTTTTGCTGAATTTATGACGATATCGGAAGAATTTGAATCTTTTCTTAAAACAGAACATTCTTTTTTAAGTTTTGCTTCAATTTCCAAAAGTCTTGTGTTTATTAGATTCAAAGAAAGATAAACTCTTTTACCAGATTTTACCATATCAATAACCATTTCAACAAATGGATCAACATTATTTTGATATTCTTCATTTTTAGGATCCAAGAGATCAAACAAACTGATGTGATCCAAAATGGTACGATAATTTATTAAAGGTTTTTCAAGTTCAAGATAATCAAATGATTCTTTGGTAGTTCCGATGTCCAAAATGGGAATATCAAGAACCTTTAGAGAACAAGAACTTAAGATAACAACTGTTGCTTTTTTAAGAATACTTTTGAGAATAGTATTAAGTCTTTTCTTGTTGACCTTTACGAGTTCTCCAAAAATGATATCGGCATAACCAAATATAACAACTGTTCCAGATTGAATAACAGTTTGTTCAAGTGTTTCAAGATCGCAAGTGATGTAATCGTCATTATTGACAATCCTTGGCACAAAAACACTTACCGATTTTAAAAAATAATTTTGATAAATCCAAATAAGTGAATTAATCAAAGTAGTTTTCTGAAAAATGTTTTCTGTGTAACAAATAACACCATTTTGTTTTCGGTTCTTGGTAATTTCAAATATCTCAGGATTCTTGGAAAGGTGTTCAATAAATTGGGTCTCCATCTTTGGACTATTAAGTTTTATTTATTTAAGTAAGTTTTTTTATTGTCCTGTAGAACCAAACCCTCCAGCTCCCCTTTCAGTTGTATCAAGTTCTTGAACAACTTCCAAGTTTCCGCTATAAATCTTTTCAAAAATACCCTGCGCAATACGATCACCACGTTGAAAAAATACAGAATCCTTTGAATTGTTGATTAAAAGTACTTTGATTTCACCACGATAACTTGAATCAACAACGCCTGCACCGACGTCAATACCTTTTACACTCAAACCGCTCCGAGGAGCGATTCTGAAGTAATGTTCTTTATCAAATGAAAGACTTATTCCTGTACTAACGAGCATTCGTGAATTTGGTTGGATTTCAACTGCTTCGGATGAATAAATGTCATAACCAGCAGCACCTGGATCCGCCTTTGTGGGGCATTTAGCAAATTCGTTCCAAAGTTTAACAAACATCTTTAAAGGTTTAAAGTTTTATTTCTTTAAATTAATGATAAGCAACAATTCCATTAACAATATTTTTGTAATATTTTCCGTTGTTTATACCTGGATAAACAACTTTATACGTCTTTCCATAACGTTCCATTGAACTATTAAAGTATTCAACAAGATTTTGAACAATCTTTTGTTGCTCATAAACATAGTCCCTTTGCTCATTTTGAGGTTTAGGAGTCCCAAACCACCTCAGCATGCCGTTGTAGAGATCATCTATGACATTTACAAACATGTTCAATATATCAACCATTTCTTTTTTACGCTCACATACTTTTTCATTGGCAAAAATTAATTTTTTGAATTCTTTTTCATTAATTTCTTTCAAAAGGTACTTGATTCGTAAGTTTCTATTGAAAACAATTGGGCGTTCTGATGGACTTGGAGTATGAGCTCTTATTTCCCAATGATGAATATGTTGTTTTATTTGGTAAATTTTCATTAAATAGTTATAAGTATCGTTGTGGCATCTACTGTTTTGAAGGTAGTAATTAAAATTATTTAAATCAAATTGTCTACAGCCATCGTTACCATTTAAGGTAACAGCATTCTTTCTCATAAACTCAAAGTAATGAGGATTATGGATATTACCGGTAACCTTTTCTCCAGTTTTCCAATCCCAAGGTGTGTTACAAGCAGTACAGAACATCTGAAGGCATCCCGATACACGAAAAATAAATTCACCACACTCGGGACAAGGTTTTGAATCGTTATTTATAAATTTAACATTTTCAACTTTTTCAGGATCGCAAGTGTGGTCTTTAC
>JACCDW011072056.1_pt1 | contig 11835 bp, 9 predicted proteins | sample 7449781 | NCBI WGS metagenome assembly JACCDW01 (sample SAMN15323449, study PRJNA562643) | freshwater metagenome | isolation source: river surface water | place: USA:Blue River Watershed | collected 2017-08-18
ACCCCACTTCCGCAGAAGCCAGTTGCATTGGCGGCAATATTGCGATGAATGCAGGCGGCAAAAAAGCCGTGTTGTGGGGCACCGCGCTCGACAACTTGGCCAGCTGGCGCATGGTCACGCCAGATGCAGAATGGCTGGATGTGGTGCGCATGGACCACAACATGGGCAAGATCCACGATGCAGAAGTGGCTACTTTCGAGTTGCGCTACTTCAAGGCCGACGGCAAGACCCCAATCCGAACCGAAACGCTGGTGATTCCGGGCAAAACCTTCCGCAAAGAAGGCTTGGGTAAAGACGTCACCGACAAGTTTTTGTCGGGTTTGCCGGGTGTGCAAAAAGAGGGCTGTGATGGCCTGATCACCAGTGCCCGCTGGGTGGTGCACCGTATGCCCACGCACACCCGCACCGTGTGCCTCGAGTTTTTTGGCCATGCCCGCAATGCAGTTCCCAGCATTGTCGAGATCAAAGACTTCATGTTTGCCGAGCAAAAGCGCACCGGTACCGTGATGGCCGGCTTGGAGCATCTGGACGACCGCTACTTGCGAGCCGTGGGGTATTCGACCAAGTCCAAGCGCGGCGGCTTTCCCAAGATGGTGTTGATTGGCGACATTGCGGGCGACAACGCCGACGATGTGGCCAAGGCGACATCAGAAATCGTGCGCATTGCCAATTCGCGCAGCGGTGAAGGCTTCATTGCGATCAGCCCTGAAGCGCGCAAGAAATTCTGGCTGGACCGCAAAAAAACCGCAGCCATTTCGCGCCACACCAACGCATTCAAGGTCAACGAGGATGTGGTCATTCCGCTGCCCCGCATGGCCGAATACACCGACGGCATTGAGCGCATCAACATCGAGTTGAGTTTGCGCAACAAACTGAAGCTGTGCCGTGAGTTGGAAGACTTTTTGGAGCGCGGCAATTTGCCCTTGGGCAAGCAAGACGATGCCAACGAAATTGCCTCAGCCGAGTTGTTAGAAGACCGCGTGGCCCAGGCTTTGACTGTGGTGCGCGAGGTGCAAGCGCAATGGCAGGGTTGGTTGAACCAAGTGGACGAGCTGTTCCCTCAACTGCAAGAACACAGCTTGCGTGCCAGCTGGAAAACCCAAATTCGCCCAGCATTCCAGAACATTTTTTCGGGTTCTGCTTTCCAGCCCATCCTGAATGAAGTCACAGCCATTCACCAGCGCGTGCTCAAAGGCCGCGTGTGGGTGGCACTGCACATGCACGCTGGCGATGGCAATGTGCACACCAACATTCCGGTCAACTCGGACAACTACGAGATGTTGCAAACCGCGCACGAAGCGGTGGCGCGCATCATGGTGTTGGCGCGCAGCTTAGACGGTGTGATTTCGGGGGAACATGGCATTGGCATCACCAAGCTGGAGTTCTTGACGGACGCGGAGTTGGCCAACTTCACCGCCTACAAGGCCAAAGTTGACCCGCAAGGACGCTTCAACAAAGGCAAGTTGCTGCGTGGCGCCGCACTCACTGGTTTGGGTGACGATGTGCATGCCGCCGACTTGACGCACGCCTACACCCCCAGCTTTGGTTTGATGGGCCACGAGTCGCTCATCATGCAGCAGTCGGACATTGGTGAAATTGCTTCCAGCGTGAAAGACTGCCTGCGTTGCGGCAAGTGCAAACCGGTCTGCGCCACGCATGTGCCGCGCGCCAACTTGCTCTACAGCCCACGCAACAAAATCTTGGCTACCTCCTTGTTGGTTGAGGCCTTTTTGTACGAAGAACAAACGCGCCGGGGCATCTCGATCAAGCACTGGCAAGAATTTGAAGACGTGGCAGACCACTGCACCGTGTGCCACAAGTGTTTGACGCCTTGCCCAGTCAATATTGACTTTGGCGAGGTGTCCATGAACATGCGCAACTTGCTGCGCAAGATGGGCCAAAAGAGTTTCCGTCCTGGCAACGCCGCGGCCATGTTCATGCTGAACGCCACCAACCCCGAAACCATCAAGCTGGCGCGTGTTGCGATGGTGGGCGTGGGCATGCGCGCGCAGCGTTGGGTCGCCGGCTTGCTCAAAGGCGTGGCCCGCAAACAGACCAGCGCGCCGCCAGCCTCGGTGGGCACGGCGCCTATCAAAGAGCAGGTGATTCACTTCATCAACAAAAAAATGCCGGGCAATTTGCCCAAAAAAACGGCCCGCGCTTTGTTGGACATCGAAGACAACGATTACGTGCCCATCATCCGCGACCCGAAAGCCACGACATCCGAATCTGAAGCGGTTTTCTACTTCCCAGGTTGCGGCTCTGAACGCTTGTTCAGCCAAGTTGGCTTGGCGACACAAGCGATGCTTTGGCATGTGGGCGTGCAAACGGTGTTGCCACCCGGCTACCTGTGCTGTGGTTATCCGCAAAAAGGTTCAGGCCAGTTCGACAAGGCCGAAAAAATCATCACCGACAACCGTGTGTTGTTCCACCGTGTGGCGAACACGCTGAACTATTTGGACATCAAGACCGTGGTGGTCAGTTGCGGAACTTGCTACGACCAGTTGCAGGGCTATCAGTTTGACAAAATTTTCCCCGGCTGCCGCATCATCGACATCCATGAGTTCTTGCTTGAAAAAGGCATGAAGTTGGATGCCGCGGGCGCTTATCTCTACCACGACCCTTGCCACAGCCCCATGAAGCTGCAAGACCCGATGAAGACGGTCAAAGGTTTGTTGGGCGATCAGGTGCTCAAATCGGACCGTTGCTGTGGCGAGTCAGGCACCTTGGGTGTCACACGCCCCGATATTGCGACGCAAGTTCGTTTCCGCAAAGAAGAAGAGCTGCTCAAGGGTGAAGCCGCTTTGCGCGCCAGCGGTGCCTTGGCCCCACAAGCCAATGTCAAAATTCTCACCAGCTGCCCCAGCTGTCTGCAAGGCTTGTCACGCTACGGCGATGACATGAAAAACGGCCTGCTCGAAGCCGATTACATCGTCATTGAAATGGCCAAACACATCTTGGGTGGCAACTGGATGCCCGAATACGTGAGCGCAGCCAATGCCGGTGGCATTGAACGCGTGTTGGTCTAAAGCAAGAAAGCACACCATGGCTGGATTGAAAAAAGAAACACCCACACCCGAGTCATTGACCGTGCACGGCCAAACCAAAGTGCTGGAAATTGGCTTTTCAGACGGGGCGCATTTCCGCATTCCATTTGAATTGATGCGCGTCTACTCTCCCTCGGCAGAGGTGCAAGGGCATGGCCCAGGCCAAGAGGTTTTGCAAACGGGCAAACGTCATGTGACGATTGCCGAAATTGAGCCCGTGGGCAACTACGCCGTCAAGCCAACCTTTTCGGACGGACACGAGTCAGGTCTGTTCACTTGGGAGTACTTGTACTTCTTGGGTGACCAGCAAGAGGCCCTTTGGAAGCAATACGAAGACCGCCTGCAAGCCGCCGGAATGAGCCGCGATGCGCCCATGACCGAAAAAGCAGGCAGTGCCTGCGGACACCACCATTGAGCGCCCAGCATGAGCAGCACCCATTTTGGTTTTAAGACCGTAGACGAAAAAGAGAAGGCCAAACACGTTCGGGGCGTCTTCGATTCGGTGGCGTCCAAATACGACGTGATGAATGACCTGATGTCGATGGGACTGCATCGGGTCTGGAAGGCCTACACCGTGCAAGTGGCCAACCTCAAAGAGGGCGATCAGGTGTTGGACATTGCCGGTGGCACCGGCGATTTGTCGATGGCGTTTGCCAAAAAAGTGGGCGCCACAGGTCGTGTGGTGCACACCGACATCAACGAGGCCATGCTGTCGACTGGGCGTGACCGCTTGGTGGATCAGGGGTTGGTGTTGCCCACCTTGGTCTGTGATGCCGAGAAACTGCCTTTCCCTGACAAGCACTTCAATTTGGTCAGCGTCGCTTTTGGTTTGCGCAACATGACGCACAAAGACGTGGCGTTGAAGGAAATGTGCCGCGTGCTCAAGCCAGGGGGCAAGTTGATGGTGCTGGAATTTTCAAAAGTGGCCCAGCCGCTTGAAAAAGCCTATGACTGGTACAGCTTCAAGGTCTTGCCAAAACTAGGGAAACTGGTCGCCGGCGATGCGGACAGCTACCGTTACTTGGCTGAGTCCATCCGCATGCACCCCTCCCAAGAAGAGTTGAAAACCCTTATGAAACACAGCGGATTTGGGCATGTCGATTTTCACAATTTATCCGCTGGAGTGGTAGCCTTACACATGGGCATCAAATGTTGAGGCCCATCGGTATATATTTTGGAAGTAAGTTGGAGAAACCATGAACAAGTTGATGACACTGATGCTTGCAGGCGTTTTGGCCCTGGGAAGCCTCAATGCTGAAGCCGCTCGTCGAATGGGTGGTGGCAAATCCATAGGTCAGCAGTCGAACCAGGTCACCAAGCGCGATGCGGTGCCGCCTGCACCGGCTGCTCCAGCCCAAAATGCCGCGCCCACCAACGCCGCTAAGCCCGCCACTCCGGCTCCTGCAGCCGCTGCACCCAAAAAGCCTTGGGGTGCCATGTTGGGCGGTCTGGCCGCAGGCTTGGGTCTGGCTTGGTTAGCGCACTCCTTGGGCATGGGCGAAGCTTTTGGCAACGTGCTCATGTTCTTGCTGATCGGTGTCGCGGTCATGGCCTTGATCGGTTTCTTCTTGCGCTCGCGCCGCAATGCAGCCTCAGGTAACCAAGGTGGCTTTGCCTACCAAGGCGCCGGGGCCTCGGCCGAACAGCCAGCTTCCATTAAGCAGTACAACCCGGGCAACGTCGGCAACGACGCTTCTGCACGTCCTTGGGAGTCTCAAAACACCCGCTTCGACGGCTCGGCAGCCCAAGCCAGCACAGGCTCCATGATCGGCGCCGCCTTGAATGGCAGCCAAACATGGGGCATTCCGGCCGATTTCGATGTGGCGGGTTTTGTCTCGGCCGCCAAGCGCAACTTTGTCACCCTGCAAGACGCTTGGGACCGCTCAGACATGGCCATGTTGAGCTCCATGATGACCGACACCATGGTGGCTGAAATTCGCAGTCAATTGGCCGAACGCGAGAGCCAATTCCCCGGCCAGCCCAACAAGACCGAAGTGGTCATGCTGGAGGCGCAATTGCTCGGTATCGAAGAGCAGGCTGATGTCTATCTGGCCAGCGTGGAGTTCAACGGCATGATCCGTGAAGACGCCGCTTCTGGTCCAAGCTCTTTCCGTGAAGTTTGGAACATGAGCAAATCCAAACAAGGTGGTGGCTGGTTGGTCGCGGGCGTTCAAGCCCTCCAATAAGGCGACCCCCCGGACTGGGGCATCACTTTCGGGAATAATTGGGGACTATGGCAACACAGTCCCCTTTTTCTTGGGCCGCTCAGGCGCTTCCCGACATGGTCAACCAAATGGCCACTCAATTTCAGCCCCCTGCTTGGGTGGTGGACGAGTCCATCAACCGTTTGGTTTTGTTTCTGAACCACGTCTTGATGAGCGAGCCTGAAGCCATGGCCCGACTGGCACGTCAAAAAGGCCAGCGTATCGAGTTGATTTGGGACCGTGTTCATTTGCAACTCAGCCCGACCCCTGCCGGATTGCTCGAGCGCGGCCGTTTCGAGGGGTTTGACTTGCGCCTGACCGTCACCGAAGACACCCCGGTGGCATTGGTCTCCACTTTGGCGCGCGGCGACAAGCCCAAAGTGCGCATTGAGGGCGATGTGCAATTGGCCGCTGAAATCAACTGGCTGATCGACCACGTGCGCTGGGACGCTGAAGAAGACTTGGCGCGCCTTGTTGGCGATGCCGCTGCGCACACGCTGGCCCAAGCGGCGCGCAAGGCGCTAGAGTCGCTGCGCAGTTTTGTGGCCCGCCGTCCCGGAACCGAGCTCAAAGCCGGTAGCGCCGCATGATGCGCTGGGGCCGCTTTGGACGCGGGGCTTTCATCGTGTTCATCGTCCTGCGCTACGGCTTGGACGAGTTGGTGCTGTCGAGTTTTCAGAAGCCTTGGATTCGTGCCGTGGGCCGAGTTCTGTCGGTGGGCCGCGATTTGCGTGCGCCGCGTGCCGTGCGTCTGCGTGAAGCGTTGGAACGTTTGGGCCCCATCTTTGTCAAATTTGGCCAAGTGCTGTCCACTCGGCGGGATTTGCTGGCGCCGGACATTGCCGAAGAGTTGGCCAAGCTGCAAGACCGTGTGCCACCCTTCAGTTCGCAGATTGCGGTGGCCTCGATTGAGCGTGCCTTCAACCGCAAGGTAGACGATATTTTTGAGTCGTTTGAGCGTGAGCCTGTGGCCAGCGCTTCGATTGCGCAAGTGCACTTTGCGACTTTGCGCAGCCCTGCTGGCGATTTGCGCGATGTGGCCGTCAAGGTGTTGCGCCCCGGCATGTTGCCCGTGATCGACAAAGACCTGAGCCTGATGCGCATGATGGCCGGCTGGGTCGAGAGCCTCAGCGCCGATGGCAAACGCCTGAAACCTCGTGAGGTGGTGGCCGAGTTTGACAAATACTTGCACGACGAGCTTGATTTGGTGCGCGAAGCCGCCAATGCCGCCCAGTTGCGGCGCAACATGCAAGGCTTGGATCTGGTCCTGATTCCTGAAATGATTTGGGACTTTTGCCATCCCGAGGTGATCGTGATGGAGCGCATGCACGGTGTGCCCATCAGCCAAGTCGACCGTTTGCGCCAGTCTGGGGTGGACATTCCTAAATTGGCGCGCGATGGTGTCACGCTGTTTTTCACCCAGGTGTTTCGCGATGGATTTTTCCATGCGGACATGCACCCGGGCAACATTCAGGTCAGTCTCGCCCCCGATACTTTTGGCCGCTACATTTCGCTCGACTTCGGCATTGTCGGGACCCTGACCGAGTACGACAAAGAATATTTGGCGCAAAACTTCACGGCATTTTTTCGACGCGATTACAAACGCGTGGCTGAATTACACATCGAGTCGGGCTGGGTTCCTGCAAATACCCGGGTGGATGAGCTGGAATCGGCGATTCGAGCGGTCTGTGAGCCTTACTTTGACCGTCCCCTCAAAGAAATCTCACTGGGCATGGTGCTGATGCGCTTGTTCCAGACATCCCGACGCTTTCACGTCGAGATTCAGCCGCAGTTGGTTTTGTTGCAAAAAACTTTGCTCAACATCGAAGGCTTGGGACGTGACTTGGACCCCGAGCTGGATCTTTGGAGCACGGCAAAACCTTTTCTCGAAAAATGGATGCTCGACCAGATTGGTCCCAAAAAGTTGTGGGAAGAACTCAAATTGCAGGCGCCGCAATATGCCAAGTTGTTGCCGCAGTTGCCGCGCTTGTTGCACGACTATTTGCAAAAATCGCAGCAGCAAGATGCCCGTCAATTGGACAAATTGCTGGCCGAACAACGGCGCACCAACAACTTGCTACAAGTCCTGTTGTATTTGGGCTTGGGATTCCTCATGAGCTTGCTGGTATTCCAGGTTTGGGCTGTTTTGCCCCACCTTTAATGGCAATGGCCCGCAAGAAGGTGCTTGGCGAGGATCAGATCAAGCTGAGTGTGAAAGCCTGGATTTTCGGGCTTGTCTCGCGGTGTACACCCCAAAGCTGACCACTGCAATGGTCACCACCAGCATGAGCAAAGTGGCGGCAGCGTAAATTGAGGGATTGACCCCCCGTCGGGCATAACTGAAGATGACTTGAGGCAAGGTCGTGACGCCGGGGCCAGACAAGAACTCAGACACCACCACGTCGTCAAACGACAGCGTGAAGGTCAACAGCCAGCCGGCCAACAACGCTTGCGAAATATTGGGCAAGGTCACCAAAAAGAACACTTGGCTGGGTTTGCAGCCCAAGTCCATGGCGGCTTCTTCGATCGAGCGGTCCATCTCTTTGAGGCGTGACTGAATCACCACCGTGGCATAAGCCATGCCCAGCAGGACGTGCCCCAGCACAATGGTCGTCATGCCACGCTCAGGCCAGCCAAATACACGTTGTGAGCCGACCGACAGCAACAGCAAGGACAAACCGATGATCACCTCGGGCATGACCAAAGGCGCATTGAGCATGGCGCTGAACAAGTTGTGACCACGGAAACGGTTGAAGCGCACCAAAGCGTAGGCCGCCAATGTGGCCAAGATCACTGAAAAAGACGCGCTGATGAGGGCCACCTTGAGCGACAGCCAAAAGCCCTCCAGCAGTCGGGTATCCCGGGTTAAGGCTTCGTACCACCGCAAAGAAAAGCCAGTGAAATGGCTGTCTTGTCGCGTACTGTTGAACGAAAAAACGACCAAGAACAGCAAGGGCGCATACAGAAAAGCGTAGATGAAACCCATCCAAACTTTGCCAAGGCGGGCATGCCAGCTGCGCATCATGCTTGCTCCTGCTCCGCTTTGCGCTTGAGTTTGGCGTTGATCCATGCCAGCGGAATGATGACCCACAAAATCATCATGATCGCAAGGGCTGAGGCGCGTGGCCAGTTGTTGCTGCTGAACATTTCATCCCAGACCACGCGTCCGATCATCACATTTTCAGCGCCACCCAGCAGTGAGGGAATCACAAATTCACCCAAGCACGGAATGAACACCAACATGGAGCCAGCCATGATGCCTGAGCGACTTAGGGGCACGGTGACCAGCCAAAAAGCCCTCCAAGGGCTAGCGCCCAGGTCATATGCGGCTTCTAGCAAGCGCAAGTCCAATTTAACCAACGTGGCGTACAGAGGCAAAACCATGAAGGGCAGATAAACATAGGTCATCCCCACCAACATCGAAATGTCGGTGTAGAGCATTTGAATGGGCTCAGCAATCAGGCCCAAGGCAAGCAACGCGTTGTTGATGACACCTTGGTCGGCCAAGATCCCTTTCCAGGCATACACGCGCAGCAAAAAGGAAGTCCAGAAAGGCAGCATCACCATCAGCAGCAAGATGGGGCGAATGTGTTCAGACGAGCGGGCCAAAAAGTAGGCAAAGGGGTAGCCCAGCAACAAGCAGAAAAAGGTTGTCCAGAAGGCATATTTCAAGGACAGCAGATACGACTCGGTGTAAAGGGTTTGGCCGAACTCACCACTCTCATCAACGATCAAACTGATGTAGTGGCTCAATTTCAAATGCAGCTTCCAGCCCTCGGCTTCTGTATATGACAAAAGGCTGGCAAAGGGGTTGAGCTGGTCCCCCATGTCGGTCACGCTCAGCCGTAACAAAATCAAAAAGGGTACGGCAAAGAAGATGGACAACCAGACAAATGGAATGCCCAGCACCGTGCGCCGTCCCAAGCGCAGATGTTCGACCAATTGAGACAGCAGCTGAATCATGACGAGAGCAACACTCCGGCTTGCGCACCCCAATAGCAATACACCGTGTCACCCCAAACAATATCGCCCTCGTGGTTGCGGCTGCGGTTGGTTTGGGTGGACTTGATCACGGACTGATCGGGCAGTTGAACCACGTAGGTGCTGTAGCTGCCCATGTAGGCAATTTCCCGAACCACGCCGCTCACCACATTGGCAGCGTGGGCAGCCCCTTGGGCGGGCGGCTGTTTGTTAATTTGGATTTTTTCTGGCCGCACCGCCAGCGCCAAGGCCATGCCTTGCGGGTGCGAGGTTCCGTGACCGAGTGTGAACGTCCCTTGGGGGGTGCGGATTTCAGACTCGCTGGATTCGGTGCGCGTCAGTTGTCCTTCAAACATGTTCACGTTGCCAATGAAGTCCGCGACAAAACGGCAGTTGGGCGCTTCATATATTTCGGTAGGGCTGCCCAATTGCAAAATGCGACCTTGGCTCATCACCGCGATGCGCGTGGCCATGGTCATGGCTTCTTCTTGGTCGTGGGTCACCATCACACAAGTGACGCCAATTGACTCGATGATGTTGACGAGCTCGAACTGAGTTTGTTCGCGAAGTTTTTTGTCGAGTGCACCCAAGGGTTCATCGAGCAAAAGCAATTGAGGCTTGCGGGCCAGACTGCGAGCCAAAGCCACGCGTTGTTGTTGCCCGCCCGACAATTGGTGAGGTTTCCGGCTGGCAAATTTTTGCAACTGCACCAAGTCCAACATGGCCTGCACGCGCTCTGCCATGCTGTCTTTGTCCATGCCCATGCGGCGTAAGCCAAAAGCGATGTTTTCCCAGACCGTCAGGTGGGGGAACAAAGCGTATGACTGGAACATCATGTTGATGGGCCGCTCATAGGCCGGCAGCAGACTGATGTCTTGCTCGCCTAAAAAAATCTGGCCTGAGGTGGGTGTCTCAAAACCCGCCAACATACGAAGCAAGGTGGACTTGCCACAACCTGAACTGCCAAGCAAGGCGAAAATCTCGCCCTTGCCAATGTCCAGCGACACATCGTCGACTGCGGTGACGCTGTCGAATCGCTTGTGCAATTGCTTGATCTGCAGAAATCCCGCTTTGTCGGAGGGCGCTGGGTGCGTCATGTCATCTTTCTGAACTCAAGAAAAAGGCTGTGCACAGGTTCTCGTGCACAGCCTCGTTTCAATCACGCTTGTCGTGTACGGCCGTCACTTGCCCTTTTTAAAGGCAGTGTAGACAGCGGTCATGGATTCGCGTGTGGCATTGGACAAACTGGAGGGGGAAACCGCCACTTTCAGGGCGTCCGCATCTAAGAAGACCGCCTTGTTTTTCGCCACTTCAGGCGTGACTTGTGCCACGCTGGCCTTGTTGGCGGTGGCGTAGCTCAATTCGTTGGTCAGCGAGGCAGACACTTCAGGCTTCAAGAAGTAATTGATGAAAGCCATAGCGTTGTTGGGATGCTTGGCGTCCTTCGGAATAGCCAAGTTGTCAAAGAACAGCAGGCCACCCGATTTAGGCAGCAGGGCTTCGATTTCTTGACCACTCTTGTTTTCTTGCGCACGGGCGCTGGCGATGTTGATGTCACCGGCCCAACCCAAGGCCACACAGGCTTTACCGCCAGCCAGATCGTCGATCATGGTGCTGGAGAACAAACGAATGTCTTTGCGTACTTTGCTCAACATTTCGCCCGCTGCCTTGTGGTCAGCGGCGTCAGCTGAGTAAGCATCTTTACCGATGTAATGCAAAGCGGGCGGCATGATCTCGGTCGGGGAGTCGAGGTAAGCAATGCCACAAGATTTGAGCTTGCTGGTGTAGGTGGGGTTGAACACCAGATCCCAAGCGTTTTCAGGCATCGGGGTGTTGCCCAGAGCCTTGGCCACTTTGGCCTTGTTGATGCCGACAGTGGTGAAGCTCCAAGCCCAGGGCACCAGGTGCTTGTTTCCGGGATCAACTTTGTCGAGTTTGGCCATGATGGCGGGGTCCAAATTGCTCAAATTTGGAATTTGCGTCTTGTCGAGGGGGCGCAGAAGGCCGGCTTCAATTTGTGATTTGGCAAAAACAGCCCCCGGCACCACAAGGTCATAGCCTGAATTACCGGCGATCAGCTTGGCTTGGAGTGCTTCGTTATTTTCAAAAGTCTGGTAGTTGACCTTGATGCCGCTCTCTTTCTCAAAGTTAGCGACCATGTCCTGGGTGATGTAGTCAGGCCAGTTGTAGACGTTCAACACTTTTTCTTCGGTGTTGGCTGGCGCAGCTGCAGCCACACTCGCTTGCGGTGCTTCTTCTTTCTTGCCGCATGCCACCAAACTCAAGGCACACAAAGCAGTCAGTAAAAAACGTTTGTTCATGATCGTGAAAACTCCATTGAGAAAGGGGTATGCAGGGTTGACTTGGGCCACCATTTCGTTGGCCTGCGCGCGATTGTATAAGAAGGCATTTGGCTGGTCATGGGGGGCTTTTTCTTTCCAAATTTTGAGGCTACGGGCAGTTTAAAACTCAGAGGCGGCGCAAGCTGGGGTTCGACTTACAATTTAGGGTTGAACATTTTTTCCAGGATTCCGCTTTATGCCCATTTACGCCTACAAGTGCGACGCCTGCGGCCATGCCAAGGACGTTCTCCAAAAAATGTC
>JACCDW010103108.1_pt1 | contig 11834 bp, 8 predicted proteins | sample 7449781 | NCBI WGS metagenome assembly JACCDW01 (sample SAMN15323449, study PRJNA562643) | freshwater metagenome | isolation source: river surface water | place: USA:Blue River Watershed | collected 2017-08-18
AAGCGATTATTCAGCCAAACCAGTGGTTGTCCATCGGCACAGATCATATCAGCGCGCTGCAAAATTTGACCAAACTCTTCTCGCTCAATGGCCTCAACGGTCATATGCACATTGGCAAAACAAACAACCTTGGCTTGCTCTTGCTCCGACCAATTTACCCATTGATCTAAAGCCTCATCCATAGAGCCTTTATACACTTGATCGGTAATGATCCACTTTGCCTCACTCATTTCCAACTCCGTTTAAGTTGAACCCAAACACTCTCTAATCGTGAAATGATACGACGCGGAATAGACATGATTCCATTGAATTTTTTTTGATATACTGACGTAATCAAGATTTGATTTGGCCAATGGAATTCTACTTTGTCAGATTTATCAAGCTGTGTAATGTATCGTCTGTTTGAGCCCACATTGTGCGTGGCTACCTGGTCAAAACCGTGATTGTACACTTTGCTCACTACGGGATAAACTGTCAATCCGCCACATTTGAATTGCTGATACACCCATCTGATCGCCCAACTGTCTATCTTGCCCTCCATCTGCTTTCTCAACATGGCATTCACATCTGAACCCATTCTTGCAAATTCCTTCTGTTGGACAGTATTGGCAGAGAATGAAGAATAGTCGGCAACATTCCAATCCACTTGCTCCCAACGGTCTTTCCAAGTTGCCCAAGTCCAAGACCAACTGCGATTTAAAAAATAGGCGTCGTACATATAACTCTGGGGCTTGCTCAAATTAAAAGCATACCCTGAAATTGAATATACCTTGGACTCCGACTCGTATCGATCCAAAGCCTCATTCATAAACGCTAAAAAATTACTCGACACCTCCAAATCATCTTCGATAACGATTGCTTTGGAATATGAAGAAAATACTTCTGACACGCCTTTGATCACTGAATTGGCCAAGCCCTGATTCTTTTCGGATATATGACATTTTACACAAGCAAATCCACTTATGGATTGAGCAAAGTGCTGCACTTGATTTACCTCTTGCTGATCTCCATTTCCTTTTGCACCATCACAAAAAATAAAAACCTCAGACCGATTGGCCTCCGGATTACTCAGCAATGAATTGATCAGCACTTGAAGCGATTGCAATCTGCGGTATGTAAATATGACAATTGGTGCAAGTTCCATCTCTCTATCTCACCTTTAATTTCGACTCAAAAAAATGGCGCTGATCCATTCTAATCAGCATCACAGAAAGTACTGTAAAAAATATAATTCGCTCATCCATTAAAATTCTATTGTACAAAAAAGTGAGCAAAACAAAAGCCGCAATTACCCATTCCGATCTTCGGAAAATTTTTCTGACATCAACAAAAATAAGAATGTAAACGGCAAAACCCAGTATGGCACCCACAACGCCATACTCCGCAATCAAGTGGGAAACTTCGGATATATTGATTTGATTGTTGTACAACTTACTCACGCCATAACCCGATTTGGAGTAAATCTCAGAAAAATACCCTGCGCCCTTTCCCCAAATTCCACCCTCATAAAAAGCATATGCAGTAAGCGTAGATCGGTCGCTGCTCAAATCATCAGATAAAACAAAAGTATCGTATGAAAAGAATCCTTGAATTCGTCGCTGATACTCATCAAACTCGTCTCCCAAATCACCACTGAATAAAAAGAAGAAAACGGTCAATGTACTTGCAGCTAACATGATCAAACGAACCTGACGATATATTGACGTATAGTAATAGATGATCAACAATAAAATCAAGAAAAATCCAATGTTCTCTGACCAATAATTCATCACACTACAAACGATAGCCAAACAAACAATTTTCCAAATGGCCCATCTGCTGGCCATGGCATATACCATCAAGAACAAGGAGAAGTATGCAATGGAATGTGAAGAACCGTCGCCAAAGGTACCTGCTACATCATCCACATGCCTGCCTTGTAGATGTTGTACATATACAAATACGAATTGAAGAACAAACAATACTGCGGATACAGGTATAAGCAAGTCTATCATTTTCTTGTGCACCTTGGACTCTCTAACTACTACATAATAATCCAACGAGATGATAAACAATACATGTTTGAATGTATCCCAAAAACTCAACCAACCAATCAACTTGCTCTGGCCCACGCCGACAACGGACAGGGCCAACATGAAAATCAAAAAAGCAAGAATCCATCTGAGATTTTTGACCTTGGCATAAACCCCATCAAAAAACATCTTAACCCCGAATACAACAATGAATAAGTCATAGACCAGCCACAACTGATGAAAATTGTAACTCAACACAAAAGCCAACAACACCATGATGAGCCCCAATCGATATATGTCAGTCGTCTTGATCACAGATTATCTATTCCAAATTCCTGTTGCTGATGCTTCGTTAATTTTCTTCACCTGTATTGAACTTACGACAACATTGATTAAAATGGAAACATTGGTTCCCCACAAAATGCCTACTACACCACCTCCCCATACAATTCCCCACCAATAAGACAGAAAAACATGCAAAATGGCTGTCAACATCAAAACAATCATTTGCACTTTTAATTTTCCAATGCCATTGAGAAAATAATTTTTTGATCCTAAAATCATATAAAGCACTGAAAAAGTAAACATAGCGAAATTCATTTCCAAAGGGATCTCAACTTTTCCAGACATCCAAAAGTCAATGACCCAAGTTGATGTAAGCAGAAGTACAGCGCCCAATATCACAAAAAAATAAACAAACTTTTGGATACGCCTTTGCGCTTGCTGAATCCATGCGATATCTCCGCGTGTATATGCTTGGGTGTAGCTCGACCAATAAGGATTCATGATGAGAACAAAGCCAATATTCAAGATGCTGAAGAACTTGAATGATACCGAAAATGGCACCACTTCTTCAGGAGAAATCCAATACGCAATCCAATAACTATCTGTGGTGGTAATAAGCATCCACATCAATTGTACAATGATAAATTGTAAACCAAGCCCCAAAACGGGTCGAATAAGTTCCTTCTTAAAATTGGACCACTTGGGCATATACAACTTGAACCTTGTAGCAAAAGCGTAAAGAGAGATAGCACCCAAAAACATCAATGGAGCAAAAGAAAGCATTTGGGCATATGAGACAAGTGATTTTTCACCTGTGTGTACCAAATACAAAACGCCCAAATAACTTCCTACTTGAACCAAGCAATTGGCCAATGCCTGCATGGAATGGACGTGATGCGCCATGTACAAGGAGATGGTCAATTTAAAAAGTATGCTCAACAAAAAACCCATGGCCACATACTCCATCACCAATACCAACTCCGAATTCCCCAAGGTGGAAACATTAAATACTTCTTCCCACGAAATCAACGGAAACAATCCCAAGACCAACAATGCCAGAATCAAGACAAAAAATAAAATCGACCAAAATGAAGTAGCGAACAAAAATTTCACGCGTTGCGAGTTTCCTTCTGCTAAAGATTCGGCTGACATATTGCGAAGTCCATTGCCCAAACCCACATCCAAAAAATTGAACCACGTAATCACTGCACCAATTGCCAACCATACCCCATAGCGCTCCGCATCCAACATCTCAAATGCCAAAGGAACCATCATCAAGTTAGCCAATATGCCACTGCCACGATAAAGGAAAGACAAAACGGTGTGGATGAGAATTTTTCGATCCGCACCTGATTGAAACATCTGCTGAATTTTATGGGCAAACATTCAAGTTAGGCCTTTTCGTCTCCATAGGAATATCCGTAGCCCACGCCATATCCTCCGCCATAGCCATATCCTCTGCCGTATCGGCTCATGCCTCTTCCTTTCAAACCATTGAAGACAATGGCCGATGGCCAAAACTTAGACTCTGCATTGATAGGGCCCAATATTTTCCCCACAGCCTCTTTCAAACTATGATCATGGCGAACAACAAACAAACTCAAATCTGCTTGATCAGCCATAATCTCTGCATCGGAAATCAACCCCAATGGAGGTGTATCAATCAACACGTAATCATACGATTGACGGAGCTCAGCAATCATTTCTTTGAACCTTCCATTCAACAACAACTCCGCTGGATTGGGAGGAATGGCGCCAGGAGGGATGATGGATAAATTCTCAAATTGAGTAGATACAATACTTTCAGACACGGGCATCTTTCCAATCAATACTTGTGACAATCCCTGAGTACCCTGAACACCAAAAGCCTTGTGCAATCTTGGCTTTCTCATGTCGGCTGCAATAACAACTGTTTTCTTTCCCATCAAGGCCAAGCTCAATCCCAAGTTGGTTGTAATAAAAGACTTCCCTTCACCTGGCAAACAAGATGACAGCAAAACCACATGGCATCCTTCTCCGCTCAAATAGTAACTCATCTTACTTCGCACCGAGCGAAGTGACTCCGCCACTGGACTGCGATTGTCCGAAGAAATGATAAACTCCGATGCTACTTCTCCTTGCAATACCTCACCCAAAACAGTGAGCTTTGTTCTTGATTCAATATCCGAGCGGAATTTAATTTTTCCTGTCAGCACTTCTCGGTAGTAGATGTATACACTAGGAACAAAAACAGAAAGCATCACTGCGATAAAAAACACCAACATCTTATTGGGGCGAACAGGATCAATATCGCCCTCCGCTGGTTCCACTACTCGAACATCGGAAACAGTTGATGCAAATGATATCGCACTCTCTTCTCTTTTCTCCAATAAGAAAGTGTAAATCGAATTCTTAATGGCTTGCTGTCTGCTGATGTCCAATAACATTCTTTCTTTCCCTGGTAATGACGTTAACGTTACCATCTTGGATTGTAAGTCTGTCTTCAATTGCGTTTGAGAAATTTCCAAATTGCGCTTGGTTTGGTTCACCGATTCTTTGATGTTGCTGCGCAATTTCTTCATCTCATCTTCCATCACAATCAATTGTTCATCCCGCTCTCCGACAACATTCTTGCGCTTGTTGTAGGCAAATTCCATGTCATACAATTTCGGTAGCAAAGAATTTAATAGTGGATCGGTAATGCCCACCAGTGATGGCATATTGCCCGGATGATTGGACTTGCCATTGACATAATTTTCTATGTCGCGAACCACACTGAGTTGTATCGCAATTTTGTTCAACTCCTCATCTTGCCCTCTAACCGATTCCAAAAACAATTTGCCCTGCTGACTCAAATCAACAATGCTGTTCGTTTCCTTGAATGACTCAATGTCCTTCTCTACCGAATCCAATTGAGAGGTAACCAAAGACAAACGATCCTCAATAAAGTCCAACGTAAACTCCGCTATTTGACGCTTATCATCTATGGCGGCATTGGCGTATGCATCTATGATGTCATTCAATATCTTTTGACCTCGTTGCAAATTCTTGGTTTCAAAATTCAATTGAATCACCGACGTATTTTTATTGGTCGTGGCCAATTCCAAATTTTCCAAAATGCCTTTGACTTCCTTGGGCATCGAAATGGTATTCACGAAATAGTCCTCTCCCAAACACTCATTTAATCTGGCACGATCTAGAATTACGCGAAACGACTCACTCTTGTTTCTACCTATCCAAATCAAAGTATCTGACTTAAACTCCTGCGCAGCGCCATTGATGAACAACGCATTGTCTTTCCATTCAAATCGCAAGATTTTATCGGCATCGATGATACTATCAGGATACAAAGGCGCAAACTCAATTGGGAAATCTAAATTTTCCAGAACATCTCTGATTCGTCCATTGCGAATAACATGCACATTGCTGTGGGTTCCTTTGACAACTTTTTCAATTATGGGTCTAGAGCGCAAAATCTCCAATTCATTCTCAACAATCTTCTTTCCACCGAACAAATCCAACTCGCTGATCAAACTACTGGCGCCACCACCCACTCCAGTCTTTTTTTCGTCCTTGATTAAAATCTTAGCAGTTACTTGAAACGTTGGCGAGGTGTAACGCAAAAACAAAAAAGCCATCAAGGCCATGATTAAAAATGCAGATACATACAATGGCCAGTATGCACGAAACGTATTGCGAACGATCTCGATATAATTGACCGACACATCGTCATTGAAAGAACTTCCCTTGTTTTCCTCTATCATGGCTATGGTTTAATATTGGTCAATACCAAAACCAACAAAGTGACTGCGCTCGTGACCGTCGGCCAAACTTGGAAAAACGTACTGCTGGTATTGATCTTGGTTTTGTTGGGGCGAACATAAATCACATCGCCCGATTGCAAATGAAACACAGGACTACTCAATAATTTCTTGCTGGTCAAATCAACCGTATACGATTCCTGCCCCTTGGGAGTTGTGCGAACCACCACCACTTCATCTCTGACACCATTGATGGTCATGTCCCCTGCCAATCCCAAAGCTTGCAAGATATTGATCTCATGATAAGGCACATGATACGTCCCCGCCTTGGCTACCTCACCCAATACAGTAACCCTGAAATTGATGCAACGCACATTAATCACCGCATCCTTCACATATGGCTTGAGCTGTGTTTCCAATTCACTCTTCACTTCACTCAAACGCTTTCCCTCTACTTGGATACTGCCCAATTTGGGGAATTGAATTCGTCCTTGCACATCCACCAAATAGCCCAAAATGGGACTGGCTGATGTTACTTGCTGCACTTGATTTACCTGTACCGTGGAATAATTGGACATATTGAAAAACACTGCCGTTTCTGGGTCTGGTGAACTCACGAATATGCTCAGTTGATCACCCACTTGCACCAAAGGGTCTTCAAAATCATTTGACTGTGGAGTCAATCCATCCGTCAAATCATTGAGATAATACACTTCCTTGGATTGCGTGCAGGCCGCAAACATCAATAAGAAAATCCAACCAAACCGATATACGCTGTTCTTCATATGCATCAAACAAAAAACGCGGACTGTGGAAATACCACAATCCGCGTTTATCTATTTCAATAATTACTTCGCTACGTAAAACAAGCTAATACCGTGGTGCAAGTATGAACCACCATCAGCCAAATTGGCCAATCCCCACTTGGCTTGTGTATGTGCAGAAATACCCCAATTCTCTTTCACCCAATAGTTCAAAGAAATACCAGTGTTCAAAGTAGTAGTCTTGGGATCCAAACCTGGATCACGACGGGTATAACCCAAACCTTGAACAGTTTGAATTTCAAAGTTCTTGATTTTAGCCAAAGAATACTTGGTGTTTGCATCCAATGCCCAAAAAGTACCCTCTTCGTATGCGTTCTCACCATTTCTGTTCTTCGCATCGTAGTTCACATAAGTAAAACCCAAGTCCAAAGCCAATTTCTCAGACATTTTCTTAGATGCCGTCAATTGTGCCGGGAACAAGTTGTAATTCCAATTGTCCTTGGCATTGAACATGCCTTCAAACTTTTGACCATCATCATCAATGGCAGCCCATCCCAAAGAGAATGTCCATGGAGATGACTTCAAATTGTTCATGATTCCTTGTCCTTGTGCACTGGCTACAGCCAACAACACGATAAAAAGGGTAGCGATTTTTTTCATACTTCTTTCGTTTTGACAAATATAATCAATTTAACATTTTCATTTCTCCAATTTCTTGGGCTTTTCCTTGAAAAATGTTATAACCACAATGGGTGTAATGGTCAACTCAAACAACAACGCAATAAACAGGGTCATCGATATCAAAAGACCGATATAAAACGTTCCCAAAAATTCAGAGAAAATCAAAGTTGAAAATCCTCCGCTCAAAATCAATGTAGTGACAATCATCGCCTTTCCAGTAGTCATGAATGTCCGCTTAACAGCATAAATTTTATTCCTCCCCTCACCCAATAATGTTCTAACCCGCGCCAAGAAATGTATCGTATCATCTACAGCAATTCCAAAGGCTATATTGAAAATGATCGATGTACTCACTTTGAGCGGAATGCCCGCAAATCCCATGATGCCCGATACAATAACCAATGGAATCAAATTGGGAATGATGGTCAATGGAATCATGCGCCAATTCTTGTAAACCACACCCATCACCAAACCGATTACGGAAACAGACAACAACAAATCCAACACCATGTTGTCCACCAAATAGGCGTTATTCAAATCCATCAAAAATGCAGTTCCTGTAACGTGGTGCTCCGCCAAATCTGGACAGTGCTGACCGATGAACTGCGCCAACTCAGCATTCTTGGCTTCGTAGTATTTTCTACCAATGTCACTCAAACGACCCGCAAAGCGCAATCTGTTTTGCTCCTGGTTGTATGTCAACCTCGTAATCTCGCGCATGTCCTTGCGCTTCAAGAATCGCTCAATCTTGTTGATCTGATAATCCTCCTCTGGAATCACGCGGTAATCCTGCATTCCCGCATTCAAAGAACGATTGGCAGAGCGCACCATCTCAGACAAAGAGAACATCGCACCCACGCCGTATTGTTTTTCCAGATAAATAGAAAGCGTATCTACTTGGGCCAAAACCTCGGGTGAAAATGGATCTATGTCGTCTTTCAATTCAACGCACAGCTCAAATGGACGACATCCCGCAAAGCGCTTTTCCATGAAAGTAAAATCTTGCTTCAATGGATGCGACTCTTTCAAATCCTCCAACATCAAATTGTCCACGACAATCTGACGAATACCAAACGCGCTGACCACCAACAAGACTATCGTTCCGCCCATTACCCATTTGCGGTTTCGGAAAATCCATTGCAACGCAACGTGCAACTTGGGATTCCAATAATCCTCTCGTTCTGCATACTCTGCCAAGCGCTTGGGATGGGCAACGATAATGATCGCCGGTAAAATGGTATATGTCAATCCGTACGCCAACAATACTCCGATACTGGTGTAAATACCAAAATCAGAAATGGGTTTGATGTTGGAAAAAACCAAAGTTAAAAAACCAATGGCCGTCGTCACTGCGGTTAAGAAGGTGGCCAAACGAATACTCTTGAAAGCAGACTTGATGGCGTGAATGCGCTCTTTGCCCGAACGAATCTCTTGCATGTACTTGGTCAATACATGCACGGAATCACTCATTCCCACCACAAAAATAATCGTGGGCAAAACGGTCATCATCAAATCGATCTCCTTGCCCACAATCTTCATGAAAGCCATGGTAAACAAGATGGAGAGCAATACGATGATCGAAGGAATAATCACGCCCCAAGCGGAACGGAAAGCGATAAACAAAAACCCAATGGTACAAACCAAACTGATGATAATGAACATCACCAACTCGCGAACCATCAACTCCACATACATCTGCTGACCTTTGGCACGTCCAATCAAATGGGCATCTTTGAATCCAAATTCGTCCACCACCACTTGGTTGATGTCTGCGTAAAGTTGATCACACTTCTTCACCGCCAATCCTGGCGTATGCTTCATGTTGATGGCGATGGACTTGCCGTCCGGCGAAAAGAAAATACCAATCCATTGACCGTTCTGATAAATCTTGGTGCTGTCCGCAGCGTAATTTTCAGGGGTTCGGTGATTCAGCCACGGCGATGCGAAATATCCGCCAAACAAGGGATCCTGAACCACATCCATCACTTGCGTAGGACCGACGGCCTCTACAATGTTATCTACTTTTTTTAATCGGTTGTTCAGTGAATCAACGCGCGAAAGAAAAGTGGAATCAAAAACACCCGTGGGGTTTTCCAATACCACAATGAAATAATCAAAGTCGGATTCAAAGGAATTGCGGTACTCCAAGAAATAAGCAGTAGCTGGGTCATTCTGCGGGAAAAACTCCTCAAAATCATAGTTGAATTCCAAACGCGAAACCAATAGGCCAGAGATAACGGTAAGAACCGATACCAATGCAATTACCCACCAACTGCGTTTAACTTCCTTGATCATGGCGCAAAAATAATGTTTATCAAGGTAGAAAACGAAAAAAGGGGAACCTAAGTTCCCCTTTTTCATTTGGTTTCGAAAGAATTACTTCTTGTCGTCTTTTACTTCTTCAAAATCTACATCGGTAACTTCGCCATCAGCTGAGCCACCTGCATTTCCTTGTGCTTGATCAGCACCTGCACCTTGCTCATACATCTGTTGACTTGCCGCCTGGAAAATGTTATTCAATTTGTCCATGTCAGACTTGATACCATCCATGTTCTTTTCAGCGTGTGATTTTTTCAAATCAGCCAAAGCGCCTTCGATTTCGGTTTTCTTGTCTGCTGGCAATTTATCGCCCAACTCGCTCAATTGCTTTTCAACTTGGAAAATCAATGAGTCTGCTTGGTTCACCACATCGGCTTGCTCTTTGGCTACTCTGTCCGCCTCAGCATTCATCTCCGCTTCCTTCTTCATGCGCTCGATTTCTTCTTTGCTCAATCCTGAAGATGCTTCGATACGAATGCTCTGTTGCTTGTTGGTTGCCTTGTCTACCGCGCTTACGTTGATGATACCGTTGGCATCGATGTCAAAAATAACTTCGATTTGTGGTACACCTCTTTGTGCTGGAGGAAGATCAGACAAGTGGAATTTACCAATTGTTCTGTTGTCCTTGGCCATCGCGCGCTCTCCTTGCAATACGTGGATTTCTACTGAAGGTTGGTTATCGCTCGCTGTAGAGAAAACTTCTGATTTCTTGGTTGGAATCGTGGTATTTGCATCGATCAACTTGGTGAAAACACCGCCCATGGTTTCGATACCCAAAGACAATGGTGTAACATCCAACAACAACACATCTTTCACCTCTCCTGTCAAAACACCACCTTGGATAGCTGCTCCGATAGCAACAACTTCATCTGGATTTACTCCTTTCGAAGGCTCCTTACCAAAGAACTTCTTCACTGCTTCTTGAATAGCAGGGATACGTGTTGATCCACCTACCAAGATTACTTCGTTGATGTCATTCACACTCAATCCTGCACTCTTCAATGCTGAAGCACAAGGTGCGATTGTTCTTTGAATCAAGCTATCCGCCAATTGCTCAAACTTAGCACGTGTCAATGTTCTCACCAAGTGTTTGGGGATTCCATCTACTGGCATGATGTAAGGCAAGTTGATTTCAGTGCTTGTACCAGAAGACAACTCAATTTTAGCTTTCTCTGCACCTTCTTTCAAACGTTGCAAAGCCATGGGATCTTTGGTCAAGTCGATGTTGCCATTTTCATTTTTGAACTCTTGTACCAACCAATCGATGATTACTTGGTCAAAATCGTCTCCTCCCAAGTGGGTATCTCCGTCTGTTGACAATACTTCAAATACACCGTCTCCCAATTCTAGAACAGAAACGTCATGTGTACCACCACCGCAGTCAAATACGATGATCTTCATGTCTTGCGACTTTTTGTCTAGACCATAAGCCAATGCCGCAGCAGTTGGTTCGTTGATGATACGCTTTACAGTTAAACCTGCAATCTCACCCGCTTCTTTGGTGGCTTGACGCTGTGCGTCATTGAAGTAAGCTGGAACAGTGATAACCGCTTCTGTTACTTCGTATCCCAAATAATCCTCAGCCGTCTTCTTCATTTTTTGAAGAACCATCGCCGAAATTTCTTGTGGTGAATAGTTTCTATCGTCAATTTTTACACGAGGTGTATTTCCATCTCCTTTGACAACACTGTATGGAACACGTCCCACTTCGCGCTCTACTTCGCTGAAAGTAGAACCCATGAAACGCTTGATCGAATAAACTGTTTTGTGTGGATTGGTAATGGCCTGACGCTTGGCAGGATCTCCCACCTTACGCTCACCACCTTCCACAAATGCTACAATCGATGGAGTTGTTCTTTTGCCCTCGCTGTTCGCGATGACTACCGGTTCGTTACCCTCCATGACAGCAACGCAAGAGTTGGTAGTTCCAAGGTCAATACCTATTATTTTACTCATAGTGATTAATTTTCTGTTTTGTTTTCTCTGCCCTAGCAACCATTATTCCCAAAACAAAAACAAGAAAACTTGTCACA
>JACCDW010626804.1_pt1 | contig 11834 bp, 9 predicted proteins | sample 7449781 | NCBI WGS metagenome assembly JACCDW01 (sample SAMN15323449, study PRJNA562643) | freshwater metagenome | isolation source: river surface water | place: USA:Blue River Watershed | collected 2017-08-18
GAATATGTGGTGCTCGACGAAGCCGACCGCATGCTAGACATTGGCTTCTTGCCAGACCTGCAACGCATCTTGAGCCACCTGCCCAAGACGCGCACCACGCTGTTGTTCTCGGCCACGTTCTCCACCGAGATCAAGCGCTTGGCTGGCAGCTACTTGCAAAACCCCGTCACCATCGAAGTAGCGCTTCCAAATGAGACAGCCGCCACCATCACGCAGCAGTTTTACAGCGTGAGCGTGGACGACAAGTACAACGCCTTGCGCCACCTCATCAAAGCCAACGGCATGAAGCAAGCCTTTGTGTTTTGCAACAGCAAACTCGGCTGCGCCCGTTTGGCCCGCTCGTTAGAGCGCGACGGTTTTCGCACCAGCGCCTTGCACGGCGACAAAAGCCAAGACGAACGCCTGAAAGCCCTCGAAGGCTTCAAGCAAGGCGAGGTGGACTTGTTGGTGTGTACCGATGTGGCCGCGCGCGGCTTGGACATCAAAGACGTGCCAGCCGTGTTCAACTTTGACATCCCCTTCAACGCCGAAGACTATGTGCACCGCATTGGCCGCACAGGCCGCGCAGGCGCCTTGGGCCATGCCATCAGCTTTGTGTCGAGCAGCGACCAACGCTTGGTGGGCGACATTGAAAAATTGCTCAAGACCAAGATCACGCTAGAAACCGTGACTGTGGAGCAAGACCGCTCGCGTGAACGTCGTGAGCCGCGTGGTGATTCACGCGAATCTCGCGGTGATCGTTCAGAGTCTTCCAGCCGTCCACGCGACAGCGCCTTGTCACGCGACTCGCGCCCACGCGAACAAGACAGCCGCCGTAGCCGCGAAGTGGGCTACGTGCCTGCACCCCGCATCAAGAACGACCCGTTCTTTGACAAACCCTACGAAGCGCCCGTGCGCAGCGCAGAAGCCGCAGCACCTGCCGCCCCCGACCCATTGCGCAAATCGCCCAACATCAAACCCAAGCGGGTGGTGGCGGCTTTGTTCAAGTCGACGACTTAAGTACATACAAAAAAGCCCCCATTCATGGGGGCTTTTTATGTCGGCGTCTGAATTGCGTCTGCAGCTTATTCGGGTTTAAAGCCTGCGCCTTTTAACAACTCTGCGTTTTCGTTGATGTATTTAGCCGTGTATTTTTTAAAGTCATCAACAGATTCCACCACAGGCTCGATGCCGAGCTGTTCTAAAGCCCCCGATTTGGTCAGTTGACGTACCGCCTCGTTGGCGGCTTTGTTGAGCAGTTGCACGCGGTCATCAGGTGTGCCTTTGGGGGCCCAAATGCCATACCAAGATTCGGTCACAAATTTTGGATAGCCGCTTTCAGAGGCGGTGGGCACGTTGGGCATCACAGAGCTACGTTTGGCCGAGGTGACGATGATGGGCTTGACCTTGCCTGCTTTGGCCATGGACTGCAGCGAAATGATGGAGTCAATCAAGATTTGCGAGTGTCCGCCAGCCACATCGGTCAGCGCTGGTGCTGTGCCTTTGTAGGCGGTCATGGTCAAGTTGAGGTTGCCTTCCTTGGCAAACATCAATGTGGCCAAGTGACTGGCTGCCCCCAAGGCTGGCAAGCCAGCTGTCCATTTGTCTGGATTTTGTTTGGCCGCATCCATCACTTCTTTCAGTTTGGTTTGTGGCAATGTGGGTGCAATCACCATCAGCAAGGGGGCTTCGCCCACGCGTGCCACATAAGAAAAATCTGTGAGTGGATCGTAGGGTGGGTTTGCAATGACCAATCTTGTCAAAGCATGCGTGGATGCTGAGAAAAGCAAAGTCTGACCATCAGGAGGCGATGTTTGAACAAACTTTGCGCCAATTGTTCCGCTGGCGCCAGGCTTGTTCTCCACCACGATGGAGACATTCAAATTGGATTGCATCTGTTTCGCAATCAATCGAGCCGCATTGTCTACACCACCGCCCGCAGCGAATGGCACGACCAATTTGATCGTGCCTTCTGGGAATTTGGTCTGCGCCGATGCAAATGCTGTTGCCGTTAGCAATGCAATGGACAGCATTTTCTTTGTCAATGAAATCATGTTTGTCTCCAGTTAAATTTTGAACTCACAACCACTTAATCTCTGTAACCTTTGCGCCATGAGGATGAGCCGCCAAACAAGGGGGCTTCAGGCGCAGGGCCGTGGAGCTTGGCATATGACTCAATGGTTTTGGTCATACGCGGCAGCAGCCAATTGGTGACAGATTCACTCACTTCCTCATCCTCTTCCAAGCGGTTCAAGATGCTTCGAATGGCTTGGCTTTGTGAAGCAATAGGGCCAGGTGCAAGCAAAAAAGCCACGACATCTGTCTGGCCTAATCGTTCACTTTCCGCCCATAAATAGTCTGCAATGTCGAGCTCGAAATCTTCGAGCGTGACACTCATGCCACTCATCGTGCATGAGCATCCCATCGCAATGTGCTGACCCGACAGCCGATTCCATAGGCCGGACAGGTAAGCAGCTTGCTGTTGGGATGCTGTCATTTCAAGTAACTCAAGCAAGGGCTTTACTTCTTAGTTGCTGTGTCTCAGATGGCTTTAGTTCAAAGTTGTCATCCAAGACCACGCCATAGAGTTTTTCGCCCGCTTCGCGACTGACATAGCCTTCACGGACATCATGTGCAACTGCGGCTGCGTCTCGTTTGAAGGGGCTGCCAAAGCCGCCACCGCCGCCAGAGAGCATCTTGTAGGCATCGCCGCGTTCTAAGCGGACGTTAAAAATTTTGGCGTTGGGTAGTTCTGAACTCCATTCACCTTTGTGGCGAATGGCAATGCCGTTTCCTGCCGCCTCACCGCCACCTTCTAGGCCCCAAGGTTTGCAATGCATGCGGTCAATGCGAGTGGTCACCGAGAATGGCGACAAGGCTTGCACCACCATCTCTGCGCCTAGGCCACCACGGAATTCACCTGCGCCTGCGCTGTCTTCGCGAATTTTGTAGCTCTCTACCAAAACAGGGTATTTCGCTTCGAGTTGTTCGGTGGGGCTGTTGTGTGTGTCGCCGTCGTTGATACACACCGTCACAGAGACGCCGTCTTCACGCGACTTCGCGCCCCAGCCACCGCCCAATGGGCCAATGCCCACAATGAACAAGCGACCATCTTCAGGCGAAATGCCGTGAATATTGGGGAACACCAAATCAGCGTGGTGGCCCGCAATGGCGCGGTGGGGAATGGCTGGTGCGAGTGCTTTGAAAATGGTGTCGATCACCGTCATGGGGAATGTCATCCAAACTCGCATGGGGTAAGGACGCTCCGCACTGATGACCGTGCCCATGGGCATGATGACTTTCAGGGGGCGGAAGCTGCCGTCATTCACGGGGTAGTCGGTTGGCGTGGTCAAACACTTGTAGGCAACCTGTGCACATGCAATGCCCGTGGTGAAGCCAGAGTTGTAGAAGCCTTTGACTTGCTTGCTCACATCCGACAGGTCCACTTCCATCTCATCACCTTTGACGGTGACTTTGACGCGAATGGGGATGCGTTTGCCAATTTCTAAACCATCGTCATCCATGAAGGATTCCGCTTCGTACACACCATCGGGAATGGATAAGGTGTTTTGACGGGCGAGTGCTTCAGAGGCATCCATGATTTGAAGAATGGAGGCTTGCACATCATGGTTGCCGTAGCGCTGTACCAGCTCTAAGAATCGACGTTCACCTGTGGTGATGGCCGTGATTTGGGCGCGTAAGTCACCCAAAGCACGCTCAGGCATGCGCACGTTCATGGCAATGATGTCCAAGAGGTCTTGGTTGACTTTGCCAGCCGACTGATATTTCACGATAGGGATTTGAATGCCCTCAGAGTAAATATCTGTTGTGATTTGTCCCAAGCTGCCGCCCACATCTAACCAGTGGGCCATGCAACAGGTGAAGCCAATCAGTTCACCTTCGTGGAAGACGGGCATCGTGAATGTGAAGTGGTTCAAGTGACTGCCAGTGGTGTAGGCATCATTCGTGACCAAGATGTCGCCAGGGTGGATGTTTTCATAGCCAAAGTGACGAATCTTTGATTTGACGGTTTCCGACATGCCACGGATGAACATGGGCAGTCCTAGGCCGATGGAAACTGTGTCGCCTTCTTTGGTGAATAGACCGACCGTGAAATCCAACGCTTCATAAATGATGAGGTTGTAGGCGGTGCGCATCAGGTTGGTTTTCATCTCTTCGGTCACGGCAAACAAGCCGTTACGGATGATTTCCACAATGACTGGGTCAACAGCCTGTGCGTTTGTGTGTTGTACGTGTGTCGTGCTCATGAGCGGTCACTCCCGATTGAAATTTGAAGGTTGCCGTACAAATCAACTTTGACGGTGTCGCCTGGTTGAACGACGGTGGTGGAGGCGTGCTCTTCGACGAGCGCTGGCCCATGGAACTCATTGCCACTCTTGAGCAAGTCGCGTCGATACACAGGCGTATCGACAAACTGACCTGCGCTGCGGAAGTAGACGGGCTTGTGTGCACGCAACGCTTTGGCATCAGGTGTGGCTTGGCCAGATTCGACGGCGTTACGTGGTGGTTTTTTCATGCGACCCAACACGGTGACGCGCAAGCTGACGATGTCTGCCGCCTCTTTGGGTGCAGATGTGCCGTAGCGAACTTTGTGCACTTCGTCAAAATGATTTTTAATGGCAGCGCGGTCTTTGCTGACAAAAAACTCGTGAGGCAAGTCAACGGTCACTGCATGTTCTTGACCAAAGTAGCGCATGTCTGCAGCGCGCTCGAAGACGATTTCTTCTGGACGAATTTGCGAGGCGCCAATCGCTGCACGTCCTTCGTCTTCCATTTCTTTGTAATAGGCTTCGATTTCATCGAATGACAAGCTGTCCAAGCGACGGAACACAGAGCGAACATAGTCATAACGCAAGTCGCTGAACAACATGCCGTAGGCAGAGAAGTAGCCTGGCGCATAAGGAATCAAAACTTTGCGGATGCCAATTTCACGCGCAATGGCCGAGGCGTGCAGTGGGCCCGCACCGCCATACACCACCATGGTGAAGCTGCCTGCATCTAAGCCTCGTTCGGTGGTGACAGCTTTGACGGCGTGCGACATCTGCGTCACAGCGATACGCAAAATGCCATCTGCGGCTTTGGTGGCATCCAAGCCCAATGGCTTGGCAATTTTTTCTTCCATCGCTTGCTTGGCACGGTCCAAGTACAGCGGCATTTCACCGCCTAGGAAGTTGTGTTCATCCAATCGGCCCAGAATCAGGTTGGCATCTGTGACGGTGGGCTCTGTGCCGTCGCGTCCGTAGCACACGGGGCCTGGCATGCTGCCCGCAGAGCGAGGGCCGACACGCAATGAGTTACCCAGCTCAACACGAGCAATAGAGCCACCGCCTGTGCCAACTTCAAAGATGTCCATCATGGGAATCTGAATTGGCAAAGCCTTTTCATAGCCACCGATGAGTGCGCTGCCAGTTGTCAATGGGCGACCTTCACTGATCACGCCTGCTTTTGCAGTGGTGCCACCCATGTCAAAGGCAATGGAATCGGGCATGCCCAGCTGTGCACAAATTGCTTGTGCACCAATCACGCCCGCGGCAGGGCCAGACTCCAACATGCGCACGCAATCTCGGCGTGCATGTTCTACGGGAAACAACCCCCCCGTCGATTGAACGGCATAAAAATCACCTTCAAACCCTTTGTCGCTCAGGTGGTGCTCTAGCTCACCGAGATACTCTGAGACACGTGGGCCGACATAAGAGTTGGCGACGGCAGTGGAGACGCGCTCAAATTCGCGGTACTCCTGTGACAGCTCATGCGACGCCGTTACAAATGCACCAGGAATTTCTTCTTGCAAGATGGCTTTGACACGACGCTCATGGTCGGGGTTGCGATAGGAATGCAGCAGCAAAACTGCAACTGCTTCAATGTGCTTGGCTTTCAGTTCACGTGCCAGCTCGCGCACAGCCGCTTCATCTAGGGGTTTATGCAATGAACCATCTGCACGCAAACGCTCTGACACTTCATAGCGCAATGAGCGTGGGACCAGTGGCTCATGCTTTGAAAAGAAGAGGTTGTAGGCGTCGGGGCGGTTCACGCGTCCAATTTCATAGATGTCGCGAAATCCTTCTGTGATCAACAAAGCGGTTTTTGCGCCATTGCGCTCAAGCAAGGTGTTGATCGCAATGGTTGAACCATGCAAAAACAAGTAGCCGTTGCTCAAATCAATGCCAGCACCATCGAGGGTGTTTTGAATGCCTGTGACCAGTTCACCATGGGTGGAGAGTGCTTTACCGAATGAAATGGCACCTGTGGACTCGTCAAAGCAAGCCATATCCGTGAACGTGCCGCCGATGTCGACCGCAATGCGTAATGAGTTATTTGATTCAGACATTGATGTTTCCTTTATGCGGCGTTTGACACCACGTTGCGCAGGGTGCCTAAGCCAGTGATTTCGATTTCAATCACATCACCAGCTTTCATGTAAACGGGGGGTTCTCGACGGTCGCCCACACCGCCAGGTGTCCCTGTGGCGATGACATCGCCAGGGGAGAGGTTTGTAAAACCAGAGAGGTATTCAATGATCACGGGTAGGGTGTAAATCAGGTCAGCCACCGATGCGTGCTGCATGACTTCACCATTCAGACGCGACTCCAAGGTGAGTTGGTTCACATCAGGAATCTCTTTGCGTGTGGCCATGAACGGGCCCAAGGGCCCTGTGGACGGGAAGTTTTTACCTGGAATCCACTGGTGCGTGTGACGCTGCCAATCGCGTGCTGTGCCATCGTTGAAGCAGGCGTAGCCAGCGATGTGATCAAGCGCTTGTGCTTGGGTGATGTTGCGACCACCTTTGCCGATGATGACGGCGAGTTCACCTTCAAAGTCAAAGCGCTGCGTTTCTTTGGGGCGGGGGAGGGGTGCGTTGTGAGCTGTCAAGCTATCTGCGAAGCGCGTGAAGATGGCGGGGTATTCGCTGTCTGCGCGTTTGGTTTCGGCCACGTGTGTTTTGTAGTTCAAGCCGATGCAGAAAATTTTGCTGGGGTTAGGAATCACGGGCAATAGATGCGCTTGCGTCGCAGTCACGGCCTTGCCACTTTGGTGTGTCAAGGCTTCAAGTTCATCTAATTTGTTCGCAGCAATGACGGATTTCAAGTCTGGATATTCAGCTTGAAATGCATGAGGCACCTGTATCCAGTTGCCCTCATCCTTCCAGAGGCCATAGGTCTGTTGACCGGCAATTTCAAAACTGACAAAGCTCATCGTTTTTCCTTCGATATATGGCACCGACCATCGGTGCTTTTGAACAATGAGCGCGAGTTTATGGATGCTTAATCCATCTGCATAGAATGTTTTCTGAGATTTCAGATATGCCTAAAATGGCATATCTAAGGAGTCACGATGCAAATTAATGATTTACGACTATTCATCGAGGTTGCTGAGCTTGGCAGCTTCACGAAGGTTGCGGTGCAACGAAATACCGTGCAGTCGCACATCAGCAGGCAGATCAGTGAGTTTGAAAAAAGCTGTGGCGGTGCTTTGTTTAGACGAACAGGGCGAGGTGTTGTGTTGACAGAGTTTGGCGCACACGTTCAGCAGCGTGTGCGAGGGTGGCTCAAAGACAGCGATGAACTTTTCTCGGACATACGTCAAACGTCCAAAGTGCCCATGGGCGAGGTGAGGATTGGGGTATTGCCATCAGCTGCGCATCCTTTGATGACGCATATCTTCAAGCGCCTGCACCATGAATACCCCAAGATCAAATTGAATATTCGAGAGGGACAGGGCAGCGAACTTGATGCGCTGTTAGACACAGGAGCTGTGGATATGGCGATTTTGTTTCGCTATGAAAAACCAACAGGAAGCGATGAAACACTCTTGTCCACAGCGAATACATATCTTGTGTCGTGCCCAGGTCTTTCGCTGACTTATCCAGACACCGTTGATTTCAAACGCCTCCAAGGTCTACCGCTGGTGCTGCCACGGCGTCCTTCGCACTGGCGATCCATCTTGGATGAAACCGCAAAGAGCAAGGGGTTTAGTTTGCTGGCTGAAGTGGAGGCGGATTCATTGCGCGTTCAAAAGGAAATCATCGCATCCAACCCGCATATGTACGCATTGCTTGGGCCGTTTTCTGTGGACGATGAACTTCGCACTGGAAAATTACAAGCCGCAAAGGTGATTGCGCCAGACCTCAAGCGTTATGTCACGCTGGCCCATCCGAAACAAGGCCATTTCACACAAGCCAGTCGCATTGTTTCTCAGCTCATCAAAGAAACGGTGGCCCACTGGAAAGGGCAATTGAGCAGTCCGTCTGCATCGAATTAGTCACATCATGCCAACGGGTCTAAGGTTTGCGGGCACTTCACACTCAGGCGCTCCCATGCAGGCGCATCGGTCACGCTGAAATGTGTATCGGATGCTTCAAGTTTTGCTGCACTCAAGCACCCACCCCACACACACCCATCATCAAGGCACACCACATCAGGTCGATCTTCAATCTGCACGGTAGACCAATGGCCAAAAGCCATGCGCACATCAGCCGTCAGTCGGCTCGGTGCATCAAACCACGCCATCAAGTGCGCGGGTGCTTTGTCTGCGCCTTCTTTCACGCTGAAGTCCATCGCGCCCTGTGCATCGCAAAAGCGCAAACGGGTCAGGGCGTTGACGATCACGCGCAAGCGGTCTGCACCCTCTAGGTCATCACGCCACACATTGGGCATGCCGCCATACATCTGCGGCATGAAGTGCACCCAGTCGTCGCTGCGCAGCACGGCTTCTACTTCGCCAGCCAGCGTCATGGTTTGCGCGGCTGTCCATTGCGGCAGCACGCCAGCGTGCACCATCAATACATTGTTCACACGCATCGCCATGTGTTGGTGGCGCAGCCAGTGCAGCAGCTCGGCGCTGTCGGGGGCGGTCAAGATGTCTTGGGTGGTGTCTTGCTTGTTAGGTTGGCGCACGCCCTGTGACACAGCGAGCAAATGCAAATCGTGGTTGCCCAGCAAACATTGCGCGCTGCTGCCGTAGCCCATCAAGCGGCGCAGCACGCCCGCGTTGTCAGGGCCACGGTTGACCAAATCGCCTAGCAAATAGAGGGTGTCGCGGCTGGGTGAGAACGCGATGTGCGTCAACAAACGTTCTAAGGCGTCGTCGCAGCCTTGGATATCGCCAATCAAGTAAAGTGCCATGTATTGATTGTCTCTAATTAAATTCTCGATGGATGTCTTGCTGATCGTTTTTCTCACGTTGTTGAACGGTGTGTTTGCCATGTCTGAAATGGCCTTGGCTTCCAGCCGCAAAGCGCGCTTAGCCGCGTTGGCTGAGAGTGGCGATACAGGTGCGCACGCCGCGTTGCGCCTGATGGAGCAGCCCACACAGTTTTTGTCGACCGTACAAATTGGCATCACGTCCATCGGTGTGCTCAATGGCATTGTGGGTGAGGCTGCATTCAGCGACGATTTTTCGTATTGGCTGCTGGTCCAAGGTGTGCCTGAGAGCTGGGCGGCAGGCTTGGCCACAGCCTTTGTGGTCACCATCATCACCTTCAGCACCATTTTGTTTGGCGAGCTGGTGCCCAAGCGCATTGGTCAGTTGTTTCCAGAATCCGTGGCGCGTGTGGCCGCCCCCATGATGTTGGCCTTGGCCACCTTGGCCAAGCCTTTTGTGCATTTGTTGTCGGCCAGCACCAGTGCCATGTTGAAGCTGTTGCGCATTGATGTGCATGGCGCACGCACGGTGACGGAAGAAGAAATTTCTGCCAGCTTGGTCGAAGGTGTGGACGCGGGGGTGATTGAACAGCACGAGCATCAAATGGTGCAAAACGTGTTCAACCTGGACGACCGCCCACTCACCTCCATCATGGTGCACCGCTCTGACATTGAGTGGCTTGATGCCAAGCTGCCCGTGCCCCAAGCCTTGGCCCAAGTGGGCGCGAGTGGTGCGCACTCGTGGTACCCCGTGTGCCGTGGCGACCTTGACAACGTGGTGGGCGCGGTGAGTGTGTCTCAGCTCTTGCGTTTGCCGCCAGGCACCGACATGACAGTGGACGCTTTGGCCAAGCCTGTGGCTTTTGTGCCAGAAACTTTGAGTGGCTTGGATTTGCTAGAGCAGTTCCGCAAGCCCGCCGAGCGTGCCACGGCGCACGGACGCATGGTGCTGGTGGTGGATGAATACGGTGTGGTGCACGGTTTGCTCACCCCGCGCGATTTGCTGGAGGCCATCACGGGCGAACTGTTGCAAGCCACGCCCACCGACGAGGCCTGGGCCACGCAACGAGAAGATGGCTCTTGGTTGGTGGATGGTTTGATGCCTGTGACCGAATTCAAAGCGCGTTTAGGGCTCAAAGAACTGCCAGATGAAGACCGTGGCATTTACAACACGGTAGCGGGCTTGGTGATGGCCATTTCAGGCGATTTGCCAGCCGAGGGTGATGTGGTCGAGTTTGATGTCTGGCGCTTTGAAGTGATCGACCTAGATGGCCGTCGCGTCGACAAATTGTTGGTTAGCCGCGTCGATTAAACGGCACTTGATACATCCACACAGGGCGGCCATCACGGCAGGTGAGGATGGCGCTGGGAATCAGCTCTCGCGCTTCAAACTCTAGGCTGACCAACCAAGCACCACGGCGCAATTCGGCTTCGGCTTTTTCTACCGCACGTGGCATGCTTTCTGGGCGTTGGAACAGGTAGACCATGTCAAAGCTGCGCCAGTCCACCAGCCAAATGTCGCCTTGGCGAATGCGCGCAAACGAGCAGCGCATGGCGCTGAGGACACGCAGAGGCCAGCTCATCTCCACACCATGCAACTCTGCACGTGGAAATGCATCACGCAAAGCCAGCAGGCCATCGCCCATGCCACTGCCTGCATCCAAGATGCGTGCGCCTGCGGGCAGGGTGATGTGCTGCTGCATTTCGCGCAGTGCTTTTTTAGGGGTAGGGAACAGTGGTGCGTCACGCCACGCTTTGCGTGGGTACACCAAAACGATTAATCCGAGCAAGAACAACCAAGCAATGGGTGGGATGCTGATGGTGCTTGATGACACCGCCATTGACACAGGAAAACCCAACACAATCAAGGCCTTGCGCATGGGCGTGTGGCCAAGTCGGCTTAAAAATCCGCCCCAAAATGCAGCCAGCACCAAGGCCAAGGTTTCGCTCAGTCCAACACTGTGTAGACCTTTGAAAATAAGCCAAGACGAACCCCAAGCAAGTAGGGCGGGAACGGGCCAAGTCATGAGTTTCATGGTGGAGAATGATAGCTATGAATTCAACGTCCACACACACGCTTACCACCGTAGACGGCATGCGCAATACCTTGCGCCGTATCAGCCACCTCAAGGGGCGACAGCCCGATGCGCAGTCGCTGCAAGAAGTGCGCGCCTTGGTGTCTGCGTTTGATCGACGTGATTTGCTGATTGAGCATTTGCATGTGCTCAACGACACCTACCGTGGCTTGTTTGAACGCCACTTGGTGGCCTTGGCGCACGAGATGCGTTTGCCCATGGCCGAGGTGTTTGAAGTGGCCACGTTCTATCACCACTTCGAGGTGTTGCCCAACGATGCCAAGCCTGCGGCCTTGACCGTGCGCGTGTGCGATGGCCTGAGCTGTGAGATGGGTGGAGCCAAACAGTTGCTAGCCAAGTTGCCCAGCATCTTGGGTGCAGATGTGCGTGTGATCCCTGCACCGTGTGTGGGCCGCTGCGAACAAGCGCCTGTGGCTGTGGTGCACCAAAACGCTGTGCCGTATGCCACGCCAGATCGCGTGTTGGCCACAGTCAGTGCGGGCGATACACAGCAAGCCTTGCCCGACTATGTGGACTTGGACGCGTATGTGGCCGATGGTGGCTACGCCCTCGGCGCCGCTTTGGCCAAAGGTGAAACCCAAAGAGACGATGTGTTGCA
>JACCDW010021143.1_pt1 | contig 11831 bp, 4 predicted proteins | sample 7449781 | NCBI WGS metagenome assembly JACCDW01 (sample SAMN15323449, study PRJNA562643) | freshwater metagenome | isolation source: river surface water | place: USA:Blue River Watershed | collected 2017-08-18
AAAGGTGTTGGGGTTGGTGTTGGTGTATTGGTATTTGTTGGTGTAGGTGTTGATGGTGATCCTCCACATGTTAATGTAAATTCATAACTGTCGTTTTCTGGATTTGATGGATTTTCAGGTGCAATTTCAACTTTTAATTCATAAGTTTTTGAACTATTGTATGTAAATGAAATTGTACCTGTTGGTAAACCTGGTGAATTATATGGTGGACTTGGGTATGTATTATCAGTACCTATCCAACCCGTATTAGTTCCTGAAACAGTTGTTAAACCATCTTCAAATACATAAAATCTATTTAATCTTGAATATGCTTGATATGCAATATATATTGTTGCACCATTACTTGCCGATGATAAATCTAAACAATGTGTTTGTAATAAAAATCCGGTATTTGTTGTACCACTAGTTACAGTTGATGAACTACAATTCACACAAACTACTGTTGGTGTTGGGGTTGGTGTATTGGTATTTGTTGGTGTAGGTGTATATGTTGCTGGTAATGGTGAAGGAGTTACAGTTGCCGTTGGTGTTGCCGTTGCTGGTAATGGTGTAGTTGTTGCGGTAGGTATTGGTGTTGCAGTTGCCGGTAATGGAGTTGCAGTTGGTATAAGTGTGTTCGTTGGTGTTGGTGTTGAAGTTGGGATTGGGGTACTAGTTGATGGTGGTACCAATTCGAACGTACCTGTTCCTCCACTAAATGTACAACCTGTATAGAATGTATATGACCCCGTACCACTACTAAATCTACAATCTATTCTATCATTATCACCAATTGCTGTAATGCCAAAAATTAAATAATCGTCAACCGTACAATCATGTGGTCCATATTTGTAGGATGTCATTTTAATTCTTTCATATCCTTCATTATCAATATAAAATTCTAAAGAAAATAATGGTTGTTTTGTTGTTCCCGTAATTGATGAATTACCAATAAAGGTTCCATATTCTGTATTCTTACCTTTACCATCTATTGTTGCTCCCGAATATGTATTAATATATGCAGTTGTACCTGTAATCGCCTTTCTCCATAGATACATTATCTCTGTATAATCAGGATCTAACGTATTGTTTATTGTTTGTCCGGTTGCAATTTGGTCGGCAGTATATGTATACAATCTTGCACTAGTATCGTGTATTGTCGTGTCCCCCGAAACTAATACATACGTGGATGAATTATTTGATGAACCAGAATATACTACTCCATCGATTTCAAATGTTGGGAAAAATTTAATATAACCATCATGTTCTAATTCTCCAACTCCTTCATCAATTTCAGTTGTGAAACCAAGTTGTTCGTCCATCCATAAAATTTCTTCTTCAAAATAATGAGTGGCGGTTTCACCAGTTTTTTCAGGATAAACATAATCAAATATTTCAACAGGTTGACAACCATAACGATATTGATATTTTGATCTACCAAAAATATTATTAGATATTAAATTACCTCCCGTCCATAGAGTTGTTGATGGTATGATTTGATCAATAACACTTGTCCAATATGGACTCATTTTTTGAATGAATAAATTTAAATCCGAAATTGTATATGGAATAAAATCTGTATGTGTAATATAATCTTGGTAAATGTCTTCTAATGTAATATAGTTTTTCTTATATCTTATTAAATTAGAATTTTTAATTTGTTCGTGTAACATTTTATTAACGTATTCTACAAATGTTACTCCTGTTTGTGGTAATAAACTATTTGTACCAAACGTTAATTCCAAATCTCTCGATTTACGATATATGTCATAATCCACAGCTTGTGCTGAGGATAAATAAACTTCAATATTTTTACGATTTAAAATTAAACCTGAATTATCATTTAAAACTTCTGTTTGATTATTATCAACATAACTTCTTAATTTATATCCTGTGTCTAATCCAGGTAAATTTCTATATATGTTAAAATAATCTTCACCATAAGTGTAAGGACTGTTTTTAGTTACAACATTTTTTGTTCTACCTGTTAATACTGAATTATCTGTATCAATAATTAAAGGTGATTTATGTTGTGCCGTATTATCATACCAACCACTACCTTTTTGGAAAAAGTATTCTGTTGATCCTGTAATTCCTTTTGGTAAGAAAGTATCCGGATCAACAGGGTAATTGTCTATAGTAAATGTTGTTGTACCTGTTGTTATACCTGTGTAGTAAGAATATGATGGATATGTCACACCGTCAATTGTTCCTCCTGTCGGTAAGAATATTGCCGTTTTGTAAATTTTATTTCCTGAAATTACATCGTAAATGTCACTATTTAAATCAAATGATTTAGGTAATGATGTTACCTTATATAGATATTGATCTATCTTAATCATTGGTTCAGGAGCACCTAAAAATCTTAAAAAGAATTCTAAAGATTGTCTAGTACCTTTTGATTTATATATGTAAGCCAAATTAACTAATAATCTTCTATAAAATTCATATTCCGCATCAATCAAAGATGTTCCTGATGTTAAACCAGAATATTGTTGTGTTGTTTTACTATACAATAAATCGTCCAAACTTTTTTCATCTACTAAATTAATAGTATCTAAACCTAATGTGTTAGCTAAATTCTTTAATAATACATCAGGTACGTTATTGATACCATCATAACTTACATTTCTCATGTAAGCAATATTATCAATGTATTTTTTTACTTTATCAAAACTTTGTCCGTATAATTGAAAGATTGCTTCCGCTTTTTGGTCAGGGCTATCAAATTCAAATAATTGTGGTGATGTTAAAAATCTCACAAAAAGGTTTGATTTATAGTCATCTATTTCATCGGCAATGTCACTTAAATTTCTTAAGTAATCATCATATTCTAATCCTGTAATTTTTATATTCCAATCTTCTTTATCAGATAACGGCCAACTATAACTTACAGTTATTAATTCAGTTTTTGATTGATCGAAACTATCTCTTGGTACTTTGAACGTTGATGTATATTTTGGAGAGGTATCTCTGTTTAATAAACTCTCTTCTAAATCATCTAAACTCTCAAAAAATTCTTCGGTTGTTTTGTTATTTGGTCTTATTAAAAAATCTGAAGAGTATGTAGTTCCTGTAAATGGTTTACCACTTACTTTTAATGATAATACATTATCACTATTAGGTTCCGTATATGATATTACATCATAAGTTTCCCCACTTATTGAAATTACATAATTTTTAAATGAACTATAAAAATCTCTATTTACATTTATTGATGGTGTAATAGTACTACTTTTTGGTGTTACCATTACAACAGAAAAAGGATTATATAATCTACTATACTCAACATTGAATTGAGTTGTGTCACTTAAACTATTGTAAGTGATACCATATGCAGTATATGTTGTTACTTTAATTAAACTATTAGAATCAACTAAAATTGCAGCAGGAAAATTATTAATAATCTTCGTTGTTGCGACACCTAATCTACTTTTTAAAGAACCAAATAAAGATTTACTTGTATCATTTTTTGCTCCTTTAAATTTTATATTTTTATCTCTAGTTGTGGTGGTGTCGTTTGTTGTTGTACCCGAAGTTTGTTTTTTTAAATCTTCTAATGTTAAAAAATCAGAAAATGGATTTGTTTTAAAAGTTTTTACATCTCTTTGTATTACTTGACTATCTAATGCAAAGTTTGAATTAGTCAATTGACCGGTACCAGTGGTAATTTGATTACCCACTAAATTGTCACTAAATGTATCAGCACCACTTGCGGCTTGACTTGGAACTTTATATTTTGCCATTAGATATTAGTAATTGTGTCAAAGTTTAAAGTTTCATCAATATCAGTACGGTTTTCTCTAACCTCATAAAGAGTTTCGTTAAAGTCGTCTTTGATTTCGAATAAGTTATATTGTTTATAGATGTTATTATCTTTATCGTAGATTGTGTAAATACCTGGAGTAACCGCCTTAGTTTGATTACCATAAAGAGCATTTGCAAGTGTGGATGCATCATGTTCAACCATATTAATTTCAATAGTCGTTGGATTCATGAAAGTATTTGATAGAATAATAGTTTGACCTGGACTACCAATGAATGGAACAGTATTTGGTTTGTTTGATGGTGCTGACGATGGTGTGATTGTTAAAAACATAAAGTTTGTTGCACCTTCACTATATTGATATCTTACTGACTTTTGTGTAGAACTATTTAAGTTCGCAGTAACAGGTGTACAGTAAAAAGATGACGTTACTATTTTATAGAAATTAGGTAATTTTTGTTTGTTGTTAGGATTAATATATTCAATTCTATAACCAACTAAACCCTGTGGTGTAAACTTATTTCTATCTTCAGATGATATATTTGATAAATCTAAAACCAATCCTCTTACCGATGGTAAAGACGCCAAAACACCACAATCCGTAATCGTTGTTCTAATTTGTTTTGGTCTTATATGAAGTGTATATATTCCTAAATCTGTAAAATCGTCCGCAGATAATTTTAAATTATATAGACCACCTAATATCTCAACACCATCTTCACCTCCAGTAACACCATTGTGTAAAACCGGAGTTAAAATCTTATTTGAGGTCAATTTCTTTAATGTTGTTGTGGTTGTTGAAATTCTGTCAGGAGCATAATGATATAAAATCTCCACGTCATCGGGAGATACATCTGCTGGTCTAACTATTCCATATGATCCTACTGCCATATACTTTTAATATAAATATAAATCTTATTGTTTTTTAACTTTAAAAAATCCATTTCCATACACATCCAACTCACTCATATTATCAATTTCCCCCAATCTCAAATTAACTTCCATGACACCCTGTCTTCCCCTTTCCACAAAAATGTCAGAATAAATGGTCGGATCGTCAATAAAACCTAAAAAATGTTCATTTCTTGTGATTACCTTATTATAGACTTCCTCTTTATTAAATGCCGATGTTGTACCTGTAATCATAGTATAACCATCAGTGAAGTCCATATAAAATAACTTATTATCTTCACTTGATAAAGTATAACCCGTATATAATGATCCTGAATATGATCCCGTTGTGTAAAAAGAACTACTTACAGTTGTCTCACCATATTTTTTTAATTCACCTAATTTACTTCCACCTATCGCCAGATATTTGAATATTGTGTTACCGGTGTTGTTTGTGTAATCTAAATTGTTCAAATAATTTTGATACTCACTACCTGTGTAATAAATGTTACCCGGTAATGTAAACCCGGTACAAGTACCTAATGGATTGTTTATTGTTACACCTGTTGATATTACTATGTTTTTTGTTATTTTATCCGTACTCCACGGAGAATTTAAAGATAATGTTAAAGTATAACTACCAGTTGTATTTCCTGTTACTGTTGGGTATAAATGTGAGGATGTTGGGAAGTTACTATATAAAACTCCACTATTGACTGTTAATGGAGATGTGTATCCGTCACCCCAATTTATTGTAAATTCTTGATCTACTATCTTTCTTAATTTGTCAGGATTTACTGTATTATATACTGTAACATTAGACCCTGATTGTGAATATGTAAAATTAATTAATTGTTCTACTTGTTCTACATTCCCATCAAAAGATGACATAACCCCCATTTCGTCAGCATCCGCCTCTAAGTAAATTGGTAATGTGTAACTTTGATTTAAACTACCTGTTAATCCACTCCAAGACAATCCATTCCAAATATATGAACCTGTCGGTAAACTACCCGTTACGTTGTTTACCACATAACCATTATATGGAGTATAACCTGTTGGTAAAAAACCAGGATCATCTGACCATGGTATTAAATTGTTTTGATTATCATACCAATATGACCCTGTTACCGAATGTAAATGAACATTTGGTATGTGTCTTTTTAATATGGTATATTCGTTTCTTTTCATTATTACGATATTATTTCAAATGTTATACTTGTATATTTTCCATTGTCATAAGAACTTGTTATTGTAAAATCATATACACCTTCACTTAATGTTGTATTTTGCGTACTATTAACACTAAATGCTGACGATGTGGCATTTAAACTTATATCACCCGCAAGAACACCACTATTGGACCCCCCAATTGTTGTACCTCCAAATACGTTTAATGTAACTTTTACAGTATGACCTGTGTTAATTGTTAATGTTCCAACAGCATATCCATTATTTGAAGATCCCGCATTTGACGAACCTGTGACTTCATAGGGAGTAAGAGTTGGTGAAGGAGTTGGTGTTGATGTTATAGGTGAACCTGTTGGTGTTGGTGTTGGTGTTGCTGTTGGTGACGATGGTGAACCTGTTGGTGTTGGTGTTGGGGTGTTTGTGGCCGCACCTATTGGTGTTACTGTTGGTGTTGGTTCTGGTGTAGGAGTCCATGTTGGTTCAATTGTTATTGATGGTACCGGTGTTGATGTTGGATATGGTGTTGATGTTGGATAAGGCGTTGGTGTCGCACCTACTACTGATGTTGGTGTAGGTGTTGGTGTTGCCGGTATAGTCGCACCTCCTTTTTCATAAAATGTTATTGGGTTAATTGTTGACCCACTAACGTTCCCAATTCTATTACCTTTTGTTGTTCCCGAATATCTATAAATCTGATACGTTCTATCAAAATTATCAAAATCAATTTGATAATATAAATCTTTTTCTTCCGTTATTTCATAACTTGTAGTATGACCAGAATTAACAAAATCTAATATTTCTCCGTTTTTTGCATCAAAGAATTTTGCCGTCATAAAAAACGTATTCATTCCATGATAATAATTTCTATTGTATGTTACTTGATTTGGAATTGTAAATGTTTGACCAGTCCATCCAACTAATGTTGTTCCACTTGTTGGTATGTTTACTTGTGTTATATCATTATTTTCGTTTGTAAATAAAATAGTTTGTATTGTAGATCCTGATCCAAAAACATATTGATCTAATGTTGTTGTTCCACTTAAGTTTGTATCGGTTAAAACACTTTCATCATCAAACCAAAACAAATACATGTTTTCTTTATTTCTATAATTTGATCCTGTGAAAACGGGTACATGTATATAATATCCATAGTTATCTCCTGTATGAAAATATTTTTCACCTAATGGTAATGATAAATTTTTAGAGTTAACTAATCTTCTATTTTGTCTTGTAGGTGCTTCACATGTTAAAACATGGTCGGTTACAGTTCCAGGTGTTTTGTAAAATTCTAACCTAAAAAAACTTTCGGTTACCTGTTTTCTCATTAACTCATTTTCTTGGGTTGTTATACCAACAGGGTTATAGTCTAACACATAACTACTTCCACTAACAAAATAAAATTGAAACCATATATCTGTTTGATTTAATGTTACTCCACTAATTGTAACATCATATGGTTTGTGAATATATCTAACCGTTTCGTAATTTTTTGATGGATTAATAATATCTTTTAAAACTTCGTCTTCGAATTCTGCAAGATTTTCCTGCCAACCTAAATCAGTTCTAAAATTTTGTTCACTATTAATTACAACATTTAAGTTGTCACTATTTTTTAAAATTTCCATTAACAGTTAGTTTTATTTTTATAGTTATTGTAACTACTTAATCCATCTGATTTATTTGTATATGATTTTTCGTTTCTTAAATAAAAATTAATATCATTTACAACATAATGTATATTATTCATATATGGAAATCTTGTTCCATTACCTTCTTGATCGACAAATCCATGATCGTACAAATCTCTCCATTTCCATAACTTATCGTCGTTATCAAAGATTGCATTTTCAGGTAGATTGATTAAATCATTTGTTTTTGAATTTTCAATATATGGTGATAATTGTCTCAACTTAACTCTGTAAAACGGTTGATAATAATAACCAACTGTATTAGTTGACGATGCACCTGAATAAAAAGATCCTAAGTCTTGGTAATGATTAAAAATTGTTGTTCCACCTACCGATTTCAAATGTGAAAATTTATGAAACACTTCACTTACAATTCTTTCTTTTAATTCTTTTTTATTATATTCGACGAATGCCCCTGTTAATGTTGTACCAACAGGAATGGTATTACCTGAAGTGAATCCCGTTAAACCTGTTCTACCGGTAAATGAAGTTTTTGTTATATTTGTTTCGGTATTACCTGTAAATTGTTTATCTATCCAAGTATCATGAAAATTAAATTTATATCCAATTTTAGGTGGGTAATCAAAAAATCCATTTCCATTTTTAAAAATTATACTTATATAAATTTCAGTTGGTGTGTACCCTAAATTATTAGTAATTCCCGTTAATGAAAATGTTTTTTTAAAATCAAATAAAACAGATTCTTGTCTATTTTTTTCAACTAAAACATCGTTCTCTTGTAATGGATTTTCAAATAAAATTTTTCTTTCATCTTCAAATACTGAAGATTCAAAACCAACTTTATCCATTATATATTGTTGGTCATTTGTTAATGTTTTATGTTTATGAACATAATATTGTGATGTTGTACCTGATATATTTTTTATATCTAAACATCTTTTACCTAATACAAATAACACTCCATTCAAAGTATGTCCAGATGTAAATTCATTTTTTAATAAGTTTACAACATATTTTTCTGAATTATACGTTTGATTACCAACACTATCGATATAAAATATTTTACTATTAATTGAAAGTCCACTTAACAGGGTTGATCCTGATAATATAATATATTCTCCTTGAGACATTCCGTGTTCAACAGGTGATGTTAATGTATAATAATTTCCATTATCTTCTACTCTAAATGGTATTCCGTCTCCTGCAACAAAAGTATAATTAGTCCCTCCAGATAATGTATAATTCATAGTAAACCCACTATCTTGTGAATAAACATAACTTAAATATAAATTCCAATTTTTATATGGTGCATCTATTGCCGTTGTAATAGTGTGCCCTGTATGTCTACCAAAAGGTAAACCGTCAGATAATTCAATTTGTGGAATTACATTTGTAGTTCCTAATGTTGATCCTGATGTAGGTATCGTTTTTTCTCTTAATACATCGTTTCTTAAAAATGCAAATTCATTATATGGAACAAATCCTAAATCATCTCCCGTCCCATCTCCACACAAATAAAGGTTTCTTAATAATGGTGTATAATCAGTATAACCATTATACATATTTCTAAAAACCATTTTTATTTTACCATATATTTTATAGTTAAAACTTTTGTTTCTTTCATCATCAAATAATTCGGATAAGTTAAGCACAATATCTTTATCACCTTCTCTTAATAATGTTTCATCATTTTCTAATTTAACATTAAGATTCAAGTCCTGTTCATCGGCCTTAAAATATCTTTTACTCGGTAATAAAATTTCTTTCTTTTCCATTTTTATTTTTTATTCATTATGGATATGTTATTGTATTTCCTGTTGCACAATCTCTCCATTCAGTTATTACACCATTCTCAATTCTAACAATATAATCCACTATACTATTATCATTTTCAACAATTGCTCCCCACCAATAAGATCCGCTACCGGTCCATATTGGTGTTCCATCAACACTATCCTCATATAAAGTATATAATACGCCAGGTGTTAATGTTGTTCCAGTTACGCTAGGGTCAGTATAAATATTTCCTTTATATTGTGTAACATTTGGATACAAACCACTTGGGTCATTACCACACATATTTGTTTGAATTTGCGTATATGAAGTATATCCACTGTATCTGAAAAGACCTTTAAATTTAGCCGTTCTTGGGACTGGTGTAGGTGTTGCTTCTATGAAACATCCAGTTTCTCCATCAATATATTGTATGGATATTGATGTCGATTGTGGAGTATTAGTTGACCCTTGTACCGTAAATGACGTTGGTGTACTTGGTCTACTTGGTGCAAATCCATAAACTCTAGCATATGGTGGTGATCCATTAATTGGAATTGAACCAAATGGTTTTTGTTCCGAATAATAATGTGCGTTGTCATAACAATCGTAAATACTATAATAAACTGGTGCCGGTGTTGGTGTTGTTGTATTAGTAACTATAGTATTTGTCGGTGTCGGTGTAGGAGACGGTGTTGGTGTCGGTGTTGGTGTTGACGATAATGTTACCGTTTCACATTCAAGTAAATTAAATGCATTTTTAGGTCCAAATAAATCAATAAATTTATCCATTCCTGTCTTACCTGCCATCAATCCAAAATAAAAATGGAATGGTGTTGATAAGATTTGCCTATTTCCACTATAATAATCTTCGGTTCTTCTTATGAAGAAATCAGTACTACTTGTCCATGGTTGTGAATCCCAACCTATTGTTCCTCCTGTGTGTGCAGAGCCGTATCTTGTATAAAGAGTTCCACCTGTTGGTGCTAAAGTATATTGACCTGATCCATCAGATAATATTTGTGTTGTATAACCAGTTACATACAAATAAGTAAATCCTGGATATTCTAAATTATAGTCGGTGTGATTATCACCTGTGTTAGATGTATCTACTATATCAAAATCAATTTGATCTGTACCATCTCCACTTATGGTTAAACCACTAAAAGTATATGTCATTGGTAATAACAAATATTTGTCAGAAGAATCGTTAGGCACTCCACTGATATTATATGCATATGTCATACCTTGCAGTGGTTGTGTTTCTACATAATTGTAGTCCCATGATTGACTGTCTTTAAATTCATTATATGGACCAAATCCCGTACCACCTTTATCCCATAAATAAAAAGGAACTGTTTGTGATGATTCTGTTAATCTACCTTGAACAGGAACGCCGTCATATCCCACATGAGATGGTTCATTTAAACATAATCTCACTCTTTCACCATCTTCTTTTAAATCAAAAGTCACAGGTAAAGGACCATATTCACTATTACCATTTTTAAAAACGTCAGGATATAATTCAGGATCTAATTTATTAAATTGATATGCAATATATTTTGAATTTTCTAAATCAAAACCTTCGATACCTGCTTCATTATTAATTGATAATAATTGTAAAATATCTCCATCAAAAACATCACCTAACCCTAATTTATTTTGGAATCCTTCATTACTAAAGAACATATTCAAATTTCCCTTATTACCTGCAACATCCATTCTATAATTTATTGCTAATCCAATTAAATCTCCCATGTCTTGATAAGATGATGGACCGATACTTCTTGAAACTGAACAGTTTGGATCTAAACTTTGATCTATACAAATTTCTTTAATAAATTCATCTCTAGGACCTAAATCAACAAACGTTGTGGGATGTTTTATGTTATTTGACACAAAACTACCGTTACTAAACTTCGCTGATCTGTAATAAAATCTATTAACACCATTTCCAACAAATCTTACTAATGATCTACAGTATTTTATTAATTTCTCATTTCCTTGTGCTACCGCTCTTGAGACTCCTTTTGCTTTGAATTGGAAAAAATATAAAGAACCTGATAACCAACTATCAACAAAACCATAATTAACAATACCGCCACAAAACATTTTACCAACTCTTTTTCTTCTATAATATTCTCTTAATACTCCTGTTAATTTTACTGCACCTATGGTTCCAGGAATAATATAAAAAACTCCATTTGAAAATTCACTTCTTCCACTAGGTGTTGCAGGTCCTCCATTATACGTCATAGATGAACAACCAATATCTCTAAGGTTTGTTGTAAATGTTGCAAAATCACCTGAACCTCCTCCACCTTGTGGATAGTAAGATTTAGGTACATTACTTTTATTTCCAAAAATTGCAGTTGAAAGTAACACATCTCCAGGTGATAAAGTTGCTACATATTTTCTACCATATGGTCCCCTATTACAATTGACTTCGAGTTCTGTATTTGTGGTATCAAGAATATAATAACCTGTTGCCAAACTTTCATCATATAAACTATCATATAAACTACAACCTGTTTCAGTTAAAAGTTGATTACCTGAATTAATGCCACCACCTGTTGTGGAAG
>JACCDW010103590.1_pt1 | contig 11828 bp, 26 predicted proteins | sample 7449781 | NCBI WGS metagenome assembly JACCDW01 (sample SAMN15323449, study PRJNA562643) | freshwater metagenome | isolation source: river surface water | place: USA:Blue River Watershed | collected 2017-08-18
CTATTGCGCTCTCGAATATTTCAACAGCACTTCTAGAATCTTTAAACATCTCTGGGAATATAGAATATTTCGTTAGCGTATCTATATTCTTAGGCGTTCCTAATCCATCTCTGTAATATTGAGGCTCGCCGAATATAGAAGAAGCAGCTATGATCTTTAAAGTATTTAGAGGGTTTAACTCATAGGAAGTTCCGCCCATGAAGTTCTCTACTGCAAAAGCACCATATTTTGAATTTTCGGCTATTCTTTTAGCTGTTTCCTTTTCTGCAAATCCACTTAATCTTGACATATATTTGTTTTTAATAATTACACAATAAAAAAAAAGGGGTCCAGTCGCATAGCGTCCAAACCCCTTAAAGTTATATTCTGAGAATTTTTGATTCGTGGATTTTTTTGGTGTCTAACAATCATTTCGAAGTATCCCCCAATCCCGCTTCAGAATAAAATTTAAAATCCGAGAATATTAAACGAGGGGTTGTTTTCGTTTTTCCTATAATTTGAAGTATCCCTCATTCCCGCTTCGGAGTTTATTTTTATAATAATACTTTCTTGAGAAATCTTTAAAGAGTGGTCCCTCATTACGTGAGGTAATCGTTCCCGAATTTCTAGTCAGGTGAATTAAACCGGATATCTACCTTTAGTTCCATTTCTGGCGCTTTCAGATTAATAAAGTAATTAGCCTTTATTTAGATTGGATCTTGAGATCCAATCCTATCGCTGTATAATTGATCTTATTGAAGTAACCCTTTAAACCGCTTCAAGAAAATAAGTATGTTAAAGAACGTTTTATTAATATATTGCAAATTTAGATAAAGTTTCAATTTAAAACCAGATGTTCCTCAAGAAATTTTTTAATTTGTTCATTATTTTTTACTCCTGAGAATCTAGCTATCTCGTTTTCCCCCTGTATAAGTACACAAGTTGGTATATTTCTTATGTTAAATTTCTTTGCTCCTACTTCTGCTTCACTAATATCAGCTTTTACTATTTTTACTGATTCCCCTAATTCTTTTTCTATTTTCTCAAGAGTTGGTTTGATTATCTTGCATGGTCCACACCAATCTGCAGAAAAAAGGACTAGAGTTTTGTCTCCGCTTTTAATTGATTCGTTTAACTGTTCATCGTTAATAATTTTCATGTGATTTGATTATTTGATATGGTATATAACCATTAGAACACAATAAATCCCACCAAAAAGACGGGATTTATTTATGATTTAAATTTCGGAAGAAACTGGACCTTGATCCGTATCCTCTTCTTTTTCTTCTATCGTCTCTACTTCATTCTTTTGTTGATCATCGGATTTATCTTCCTCAGATAAAGAAGGTCCCTCTTTTATATCTTCAGAAGGTGTGACATTTAATTTTTTTATAAATTCTGGAGATATTAACAATTCACCTCCACCCTCTCTAGTTTCCTGTATTTCAGTAGGGCCTTCTTGAGCTATTTTTTGTTGTTCTTGGATCATTTCCATGATCTTTTTCATTTGGGTCTTAGACATACCCTTTGGTTTCGGTTTATATTTTACCGGTTTACCATTTTTCTTTCTTACTCGACTTTTAGTAGCCATATTTTTTTATTTATCATAGATTTATAAATATCTATAGTTTCGTAAAAATTGGATTTTCTTAGATAATTTTTAATTCCTTCCAAGTGATTTCCCAGCTTTCTGATGAGTTACATCTAAGTATATCTTCGTCTCGTTTAAAGTGTATATAATCACTTTCAAACACATCATTAACTAATACCTTAGGTACATTGATTATATCAGCTATAAAGTCTCCATATTGCTCCATATCAGAAGGCTTCTCCCCTTCGGTTCTTATAAATATTCCTGATAAATTGTGAGAATATCCATTAACAATATCCTCAACATATATTCTGTTCGCTGTATTTACTTTATCTAATTGAGGATTTTCTGATTTCTCTAATATTCTATCATTTACGAACCACCAAGAATCCGTTGTTTCTTCGTGTATATAAACACCTATCTTTTGTGATATCAATCTTAAAAATGATGCTTGTAAATTGGATGGATGATAAAAAGTATCTATAAAATCACCTTTACTCTTAGTTTCCCTTTTGTATTTTCCCTCGTATATGAATTTAGGATTTCTTTCAGAATCTAATAATATTGCATCGATATCAAATAAGCAGAAATTACTAGGAAGATATGATCTATGACCCTCCGAAAAGATATTAGATATTCCCCAATTTCTATTTTTTGACATAAAATTTATATCAAAATTAATGAATTTGTTTCGTATATTAGTAATTGTTAGGAAGAATTCCAGCTTCGTATTGAGATTTTCCATTTTTTAATAGATACTCCAATTGTATCCATTGTTTATTGGAAAGATATCTCTTATCCTTAGCCTGATTCCATAGTTTAAGGAAGAACTGATTAAATCTATATTTTTGAGGTAACCAGTCCCACAATTTTTGATAATAAGCTATTTCTGAATCAGTGAATTCTTTCCTAGCAGAGAATGAACTAAAATTTTCGTATATCTCTATATGTTTCATTAAAGTATATATTCTAAATCTTCAGATATATAAGTTATGGTTGCAGATCAAACACAAGGATTAATAGAATATCTTTCTGGAAAAAAGAAAGTTCTATTTTTAACTACGTCTAATAGATGGGAAGGTAGCAAAGAAATTCCTAAATCCACATTATTAGCAATGGACATTAAATCTAAACTAGAAGAAAGAACTGAAGTTACTCTCTTAGAAATACCTAAGTTAAAAATATATCCATGTGAAGGAAACGTATCTGGTGTAGATGGAAACAATTGCGGGATTAAAGATTCATTACTAAAGGATTCTGAGAAAGATCCTTCTGGAAATCATAGATGTTGGGCTTCTATTAATAATAAGGATGATGAATTATGGAAAGTTTCCAAAGAGCTTTTCGAATCTGATGCTGTGATTTTCTTTATAAGTGTAAGATGGGGACAGGCTAATTCTTTTTATCAAAAACTTATAGAAAGACTTAATTGGATAGAAAATAGACACACAACATTGGGAGAGGATAATATAGTTTCTAATATAGATGCTGGTTGCGTTATAATAGGACAAAACTGGAATGGTGAACAAGTTCTAGAAACACAAAAACAGGTATATGAATTTTACGGATTCAATGTTCCTGATGAAATTTGTTTTTATTGGCAATACACTCAGGATTCTAATGACGAAACACAGGAATCTTATAAAGATGCACCTAAAACTTTCGGAAAAGAATTTGAAATATCTATTACCAAATTAAAAGAATCTCTAGTTTTCAGAGGACTTAAAAGATTGTTTGATTTTTAAGAGGGAAACTTAATACCCCCTAGTGTTTTCCACACTTCTTCTACTCTAATTTCAAAAATTTCTATATTTAATTCCGCATTTTCTTCAGTTCTAAAATCCCATTGTATCGCTTCTAATCCTATAATACCTATTCCAGCGTTAAGTTGAACTTCAAAAGAGAATTCGAAAATCTCAGGATTTGGTACTATATCTTTTAAATCGTAGCAATAACAATAGATGGTGTATTTAAGTCCGTCGCTGTCGTTAAAATCTTTATGATAAGCATCATAACATATTTCTCCTTTTATCGGCTTACCGTCAAATTTTCTATACCCTCTTTCAACAAGTTTTTTTCTGAAACTATCAGAAACAGGGGTTCCTTTTTGCATATTACTAATAGAGAGAAAATCTTCCATCTTCGTATAATACTTCTATAGGTTTATTTTGTATTGAATATCTTCTGTTTAAAATGCTACAGTTCATGTATATCACTCCATCCTCTTCTGATGTTCCATATCCTTCATGAATATGCCCGAATGCACTAATCTTGGGTTTTACTCTTTGTATTGCCCTATATAGATCCTCACATCCTACATCTTCCCCCTCTAATACCATAGACAAATAATTTTTTACATAAGCTGGAGGCCCATGGGTTAATAAAACATCTATACCATCCGGTATTTTATTCCAGTGTTGTTCAATGGAAGATCCGCGATATCTATTAAAAGCCCAATTATGAAAATATGGTGTTATTGGAGATCCCCAGAATTTTATTCCTTCTATTTCTATACCACTATCAATTAAACACACAATTCCTCTGGAATCTACCATATTTTTAGCGGTATCATAATATTCTTCAAAAAGAAAATCGTGGTTACCTGGAATCATTATTTTGTATCTGTGTGGTAATCCAGAAAACCAATCGAGGAAAGATTCTACTTCGCTTTTATATCCTCTACCGGAAACATCACCACAGTGTATAATAAAATCCCCATCCGGAACATTTATATTCTTGTGTTGATTGTGAGTGTCTGATATAAATACTAGCTTCATAATTATTAATTATTCTTATCCTCTAATATATCTGATATTTCCATATAAGATTTTTTCTTGTAAATCTCCATAAGTATTTCGAATTTCATAGCATCTTCCAATGTTTCTATTTTAATCTCGCTTAGGTGATTAATACAAAAGGGTAAAATTATTGAATTTTCCATAAGATTTATTTTTCCATATTTTTATTACTAGTATTAGTTTTAGTTTCGGAACAAAATATGTTTATTAGGGTATGAATTTATATGATTGAAGAAATAGAAATGATAAACAAAGTTAATCCGGATCATTTGGAAGAATGGTTAATAAGTAATCCTGGTAAAGTTTATAAAAGATCCGTTGAAACTGCTCTATACTTAGCCAAAAATAACGAGCTCGCGGAGGAATCATTTATGGAGTTTATGTGGGAGGATGAGGTTTATTCTAAAATATACATGAAGAGGAGTGATATTCCTAAGGCTATGGATAAAGCTATAGAGTATTTTGTTAAAACTGAGTTATATGAGTACGCTCAAATGGCAAAAGAAGCAAAAGAACACTTCCAAAAACTCCCTTAATGGATGTTTTTTGATAGAAATAATATAAAAATATTCGGTTTTATTTTTTTTATTAACAATAAGATGTTAATTTAGCATTATTAAAGTTATTAAGTTTAACTAAAAACTAAAAAAATGTTACCAAAAGATTCCTCAAAAAACGAGGGAATTAACGTAAGAGACGAAAAAGAATTTAAACTCTGGGTTAAATTCATAGCATCTATTCAAAAAGACGGAGGAAATATAAGCAAGCCTTTAGAGATTCTTTGGAATAGCGTAAAAGAAGAATTTGATTTATTGGATAGAAAATCTAGAAGTAGATCAAGATATACTACTCATAACTAGTCGGTAAATCCTCCAACTTTTATACCCTTAGATAGATCATTAAATGATATTTCCGGATCCTGATCGTCGTGTCCATAATCCAACATGTTTATGACTTCAGTTTTAGAAAATACAGCATCTACCTTTCTTCTATTTTTTATAAATTTAGATAATAGGTCATTTACGATGTTGTGTCTTCTTAGATAAGCTATAGGATAAGAAATTTTTGATATTTCATTAACAGCAGAAATTAATAAATCCTGGTCTTTAAAAGTTGAACCGGGTTTCATAACTAAAATATAAGGCGTATTAATTAAATCTAATGCGTCCTTAATTTTTTTACCCTCCTCCATTTTTATAGATTCTATTCTAATAATTCTAGATAATTCAGAAGAAGATTGTGCTGCATATTGATTAGATCCGTCTATAGATCCGAAATCTAGAATTAAAACTCTAGTTCCTTTTACTTTTGTTTTTTTTGTTATATCCTCTACAGTTTTTTTAAGATCCCCTACTGAATTTTTACAAGGAATAACTATAGTTAAAAGATTGTCTATCATTCTTAAAAATTAAAAAATATGTAGTGTAATGAAAAAGATACAGACCAAACAAATATTATTCTAAATAATCTATTTGAACTTAATGAAATAATTGTGGGAAAAAGTTCTTTCTCATTCTCCTCCTCGGAATCTATTCTAATTCTATTTCTAGTTATCATTATTATAAAGCTTATTCCTATAATTTGATAATAATGGAATTTTATTAAATAAGGAATTTCGTAAAGATTTATAATAGAATATACTGCTAAAGCTTCTAACATCGATAGTGGAAGTGATATCATTAAAGATAAAGCAATTGCAGATGATAATTTTTTTATAAATTCCATATACTATATATTATACTGTGTGTGGTATTCTATGCCTAGCACAAGTTTGTGGAAGTCTTCTATTTTTAAGATAATTATTTATATAGCCCATCATATTAGAAGATCCTATAGGATTTGCGCTATGTATCATAACCATTGGGAGATCCATATCTTTATCCATGCTTTCTTCAACTAACCATTTTACACAATCATATCCAGTTTTTTCTTGTATATTTTCATAATTTAAAATGTAATTTGTTTTTACATTCTTAAAGTATTCTCTTATAGCAGTTTCTCCTAGATCGTGGTCTAATGATATCATATAGATATTATCTAAACCTATATCACTAATTTTATCTACAAATTCTTCATAGTTCCTACAAACAATCCAATCCTCCTCTATAGGAGTTCTTACGTCGTCTAAGTATATTCTTACTTTTTCCATATTTTCTATTTATCGTTTGGATCTGGTTGTTCGCCAACTATTCTATTTATTCTGTTCCTTCCTTTTTCGCCAATCGGAATTGGGTTCCCTTCCTCGTCGATATGAACAAATGTTATATGTGTTTTTAAAACCAGAACCTGCTTACCTGTATAAACATTATGTGCTCTTGCTTCCATATAGAGAGTTACTGAACAATTACCAACTTTTGTTGGATTGCCATATATTTTTAAAAGCTGACTTTCTCTAGCTGGTTTTTCAAAATTACATTTATCTATGGAAACTGTAACTACTCTAGGACTATCGCAAAGCTGCATACAATATCCCGCTGCTGCAGCATCTATCCATGCTAATAATTTTCCTCCGAAAAGATTGCCATGAAATCCGAGATCTGATTTTTTAATAGGGTGTGTATTTAATAGTTCCATTATTTAACCGACAGGTAGTTTTTACCGTTTATATTTTTTATTATCCAATCTATATCAGGATCCAATGGAATATCAACCTTCATAGATTTCTTTAATTCCTCCTCCTTTTTCAATCTTTCATTCTCCGCTCTTCTTGCAATAGCTCCCATGGGCTTAGATGTACTTTTTTCTGGTACAATCGGAGGATATTTTTTATCTTTCATTGACTAATCTTTCCATTTCTTCTCTGAACATAGGGAATACAAATTCCTCAGCTATTTTATCTCCATATAGACTGTGCATATCTTCGCATAATTGAGCTGTAAGGAAAACATCCTTAGATCCCATTTCTTCCCAATCTATTCTTACATTAACTCCAAGAGCTCCTAATGGAAGAAATTCGGTTGGTTCACTTCTGGACATTTCTTCGTCTAGTATTTTTATTGTAACTCCTTCAATAGTGTTCTGGATAATTTTAATTCCAGATCTAATAACAAGTGAAATTTTTGTATTTTCCATTTTTTTATTTTAGTTGATTAAATTATTAATTAGCTTAAATAATTAGAAATATTTCTAGCAGCTTCAAAAGCTTCCCCCATATTTTCTATGATCTTTTTACCTCTTAACCTAAATGGTATCACATAAGAAATACCGGACTCATCCATCCATTTCCTATCGAGATCGTCGGATTTTTCATAGAGTTCTTTGAATTTTGACTCCCAATCGTTCCATTGTTCTTCGTCGTAGTCTTCTTTAACGGGGTTATATTTTTCATCGAATAATCTATCCCCAATTCTAAACATATTTCCACCTCTGTGTGTATACCCAAACATCCCCTCTGCAACTGGATTATTTGTTCCATATGTTTCAGGAATAATAACAGCAGCTACTCCACGGGGGTAATCTTCATCAACCATCATTTGATTTTTAACATACCATTTAGCTTCTTTTATGCTTCCGATGTATGTTCCATCTGGTGATAAAAATGAATTTTCTAAGGTGTGTTCGTTATTAGGTCCAAATGTGTGTGTTCCGATTTTTCCACCTGTCAATCTTTCGATTTCTTGGATTTCCTCTTTTGTTATTTCTTCTTCCATATTTTATTGTTTATTATCCTTCATTGTAAAGTAAACCATATTATAATCCTTTACTTTTACGAATTCTGAATCTATTGTTTTAGATCCATATGAGTACATTTCAACTTGTCTTTTAACTTTATCTACAAATTCTAATAAGTTTTGTTTTCCTATATTAGAGTACTCAAATACAACATGATCCGTAGATATACACTTTCCAGTGTTGAACAATTGTTCAACTACATGCTGAACAATTCTAGTGGTTCTTCCTGTTTGTCTCATATATTTAATTTAAAAATGCGTTCCATTGGTTAAGCTTACACCGTGTCTAAAGCCCATTATAAAGCAATTTATTTCATCCTCTGACATATCTTTTATTAGGTTACCTAAAGAGAATCCTATTTCGTTGCCTATATCTGAGAGATCTCCATTATCATATTTTAAATTTGATAAATGTTCCGATATTCCCTTAGATATCTCAGTAAATTTTATTTCACGGTCATTAGTATCCATATTATCGCTAGTCCAGTAAGAATTGTGATCGCTTAAATGCTGGGTTTTTTGTAGAATTGGAGTTAGTACATTTTTCATCCATTCTTCATAGCTGTAATTAGAATCTGGATTTCTTTTAAGATAATTCTTGTACTGAATCTGAAGTCTCGCCATTTTTTTCGAAATATTCTTTTACGTTATTTTCATATGGTTTATTCATTTCTTCTAAAAGATCTGCAACCATTCTTAATGAATAAGAAGTCCATAATCCGTTTGGTGCTGTGACGTAGTCAAAATAATAAAAACCATCCACATCCATAATAAAATGGCCAAGGAGGCGATCACCAAATAATACCCTATGATTATATTTGCTTATCTCTTCAGTTCTTAGATTACTCATTTTTAATCAGTTATGTACGATAAACCCCATTTTTTTGCCACTTCAGTAAATTGGTATTTAACAAATTCATCAGTTGATTTCCAATCACCAAAATCTTTCTCTCCTTCCCACCATAGACCTCTTATCTCTGATAATGAATTTATCTCATCTAGAAAAGATTTAGCATATCCTTTATTAGCTTCGTTTAAATTAAGAAGCATTCTTGAATATTCTAAGATATGTACGGAAGAACTTAAATCTTCTTTTGTTACTTCACATTCTATAATAGTTCTGTTCTGTGAAGTTCTTAAATAGTGAATCATATTATTATATTTTTAGTTAGACAATGGTGCTTTAATATGTGGATGTGATTCATATTTTTCAACTGTAAAATCTGTATTATCCAAATGAGTAAATAAAGACGCATCTTCAGATAATGATTTATAAAACTCATCAGTCTTCATATGTTTCAATTCTGGCAAATGGTATGGCTCTCTCGTTTTATTTGGAACATTTGCTTTATCTAGATACATTATTTTTTGAGCAATTCCAAAAGTATCAAAATGATCAACAACATCTCTATTTGGTTTATTTGTATGAAACCAATGGTCAATTCTTTCTTCTACTTTCAAATTTCTACCAATTTGTTCTTTGGCTTGTTCGACGTGATTCAAATACAAATGTGTATCTCCTAAGTTTCCAATCAATTCATCCGGAACCATATTAACTGTCTTTGCAATGATTTCTAAGAGCAATCCATAAGATGCTATATTAAATGGCAAACCTAAGAACGTGTCAACTGATCTCTGATTCCAGCTTAAAGATATTGCCCGTTTAGGAATACCATCTCCGTCGAAATCTAAATTATCCATCGAATTCTCTGGCTTTACTGAATGCAAAAATCTTTCATCCCATATTTTAAGCCTTTCATCAAAGCTCAATTCTCTTGTATAAACTTGAAATCCATAATGACAAGGCGGAAGTACCATTGAATCCAATTCTCCAACATTCCAACTGTTCATCATCAATCTTCTTGAATCTGGATTTGTTTTAAGATCGTTGATTAGGTTTGCGATTTGATCAATAAAATCAAGTTTATATCCCATCGGAATTCCTTCCTTACTTCTTTTAATTTCTGGTTTAGTCCAATGTCTCCATTGCTTACCATATATTGGACCGAGATCTCCCCACTTCTTAGCAAACTCATCATCTGTTTTGATTTTGTTGATGAACTCTTCTTGTGTACTAGGCCATCCTATTGCAACTAAATTTTGGTAACCTCCAGAGATAATCTTTTGACCGTAGTTCTTATAAGCATCCCCATCCCAAATATGACAACCATTATCAACAAGGAATTTAATGTTTGTGTCTCCTCGTAAGAACCATAACAATTCTGTTACTATTGTTTTAAAAGGCATTTTCTTTGTTGTAAGTAAAGGAAATCCTTCAGACATTTTATGTCTAATTTGTCTACCAAAAACGCTGATTGTTCCTGTTCCTGTACGATCTTTTTTTGTTACTCCGTTATCTAAAATGTCTTGGAGTAGGGATTGATAAGATAAATCTAATTTATTCATTTTTTAAGTATTCTATCTTGATACCATTTTGTTTTGCAAATTCTATCTCCGCTGCTACTCCTTTAGAGTTTTCCCATCCGTGTATTGTGTTACAAACTAAAAGCTTATCGCATTTAGCAAGAAGAACAAGACAGAAATCCATCCAAAAATTCCAATCGGTAGGCATCTTAGTATGCTCAGCTATTACGTGTCCATATGTTATAGGAGAAATTGCAACTGCTCCTCTAGATACAAGATCTCCAGCTATCTTAGTAACTATTAAATAATTCTCGTGCCTGACCCTTTCGTCTGGGTGAGTATATGGAGATGCTATATAAATTAATTCTTTACCCATTTTCATCGTCTTCTAATTCTTCATCATCGAAACTATTTCCGTGATCTATTTCTATTTGTTCTTTATATCTTAAAGCTATTTGCAATAATCCATTCATATACTGCCATTTAGGAGCTCCGTTGGGATAGCTCGGAAACAGTTCCTTTAAAACATCTTCCTGCCATTCTCTTTCTTCAGCAATAGGTGATATCCATTGTCCATCCTCGCCTTTAAAGGATAAAAATGTTGGTAAACCCTTGATGAATATTTCTATATCCTCTTTTTCTGGCTTCATATCCCGTGGATATGAACTGTAGATAATTGGATTACCGTCATTTCCAGTAACTGGTTTACTGTTATAAATGAAGTCTATAAATTCTTCGTGTAATAGTACATCAATTATGCTATCTTCCTGATCATACAAAGCGTACTCGCCATTATCAGTTTTTTTAGCTTTTAATAAAGGTCCTTCAGAATTAAGGAGTACTATTTCAGTCTTTTTGTTTTTTGATTGCTTCATTAAATATATTTTTTTCAGGATCGTGAGTTCCTAGATTATATGTTGTATATGCTTTATTTTCCTCCGAGTATAATCTCATCATCAGATATCCTAATTCAGATATAAAGAATCTTTCAACCACGTATTCTTTACCATCTAATAACATCTTAGGATTTGGTTTAGCTCCTTGGTGAATTCCCATTTTTTCTCATGTCATTTAATCCGTTAAAAACCTCTTTTATATGAGATACAAGTCTTTTAAGACACCCAGGTTTTTTCCCATTAGGTTTATTGTACTTGTATTTGGTTTGTATTTTTGATTTCTTGGAAAGTTTCTGATGTAATTCCCAGTTAATTATAGATTTATTGCTGATCCTCATTTTGCCTAAAGTAGTTATTTGTAGTTAAATAATCATGAAGATCTTTGAGATTTTTACAAATTTCTTTTTCGTTATCCCAAGCTTTCATATCTTTTTTAGGGTTGCCTGATATCCCGTCTTTTTCGTACAGATACCAACCTAACCAATCCATCCCATCCTCAGTAAGTATCTGCTCAAATAATATATTAATA
>JACCDW010803475.1_pt1 | contig 11827 bp, 4 predicted proteins | sample 7449781 | NCBI WGS metagenome assembly JACCDW01 (sample SAMN15323449, study PRJNA562643) | freshwater metagenome | isolation source: river surface water | place: USA:Blue River Watershed | collected 2017-08-18
GTCAAAGCAGCCATAGAAGACTATAGGAAAAAGAATGGACATTGATCAAAAAATTAGAGAACTTATCGCCAAACAATTAGACGTTCCATTGGGTGCTGTTCTAGACGAAAAACGTTTTATAGACGATTTAGATGCAGATAGTTTAGATACTGTAGAAATTATTATTGCTATCGAAGACGAATTTCACATAGAAATCGACGATGATAATGCAGAAAAAATTATCACAGTTGGTGATGCAATACAACAACTTAGAAAAGCAATAGTTCAATAACGGCCCACAGGCAGAGTACTGCTGGCCGGCAAATCCCAAATCTTCTTACGCTCAACGCCCTTGCGTTGAGCAAATCTTTTATGATCACATTTAGAGCAACAATGAAAATAATTGTTGCTCAATCTCTTACGATCCATATGCTTTAGATCTCGCTTAAAGGTTTCGTCGCAGTTGTCACAACGAAACACAGCCAGAGTCTTACTACGAGTATACGTGTGTTCTTCTCCTAGCTTACTGTGTCTAACATATTGAGTTTCAACAAGTTCTGTCATTAGGAACATTCTGTATTTACATTCGGCTTATAAAATTTTCAAACTAAATAGTAGAGTAAGCATTAAATCTTAGGATTCTACTATGGCAAGAAAAACGATTGATATAGGTATTGTCGGCAACGACGGCACAGGCGACAGTATTCGCGACTCATTTAGAAAAGTAAATGATAACTTTAGAGAACTCTATGGAGCACTAGGACTAGGCAGTAGACTACGTTTTGCTACCTTAGAAGATGCTCCTCCCGGCGGTGAGGGCGAAGATTACTATAGAGGATACGAAAATGCTGTTGTTGCAGTTAATCCTAGTGAATCTGGTTTAATTTTTAAACAACTAGTTGCTGGAACAGGTATCAGTTTTAACTTCACTAACGAAAACGAAATAGAAGTTATTAATACTCGTTCCACAGTTGCTGCCGATCCTGCACCAAGATTAGGTGGAGATCTACAAGGTCAATCAGGCGGAACACAATATCGTATTCAACAGTTAACGACTCCTATAACTTCAGACGAAGCTGTTAATAAAGCCTACGCCGATACCAAAATTTCTCTTGCAGGTGTTAATGCTCCAGATCCCGCTGCTGGTAATGTAGCGAACTCAGCATTTGGTACAATGACTGGTCCGTTAATTCTGTCTCGTAATCCAGAGCCAGAAGACGATGTAACCTATGGTGGCTTAATTGCTGCCACAAAAAATTATGTTGATAATGCAGGATTTGCTTCCGTAGCTAACTTATATGTTGCTACATCTGGATCAGACGAGCGTGTTGGAGTAGGAGCAAATACTCAAGGCCGTGCATTATCATTTGCCTATAGAACTCTAGAAGCAGCACTAAAGAAAGCTGAAGAAATTATTCGTGCGGCACCCCCAGAAATTGGGCCTTATAAGAAAGTTCTAACTTGGACCAACCCAGATAATGGATCTATTAATAATTGCGAATTAAGCGAAATCGATGTATCTCCAGATAACGGTAATGGTTTTACTGGGCGAGTCACGTTAACCGTTGACTCTATTCGTTTAGTTAATGGCGGATTTAACTATCAGGTTGGGGAAATATTAAAAATTAATGCTGTAGGTGGCTTGGCAATTAACGCCGCCACTGTCGAAATTCTAACAGTAAACAGTGCTCCTGGAACTCCAAATGGTCCAATTTTAACATTTAGATTGCTAACTGGTGGAAAATTTGACGAAGGCGTTGGTGGTACTGGACCTGGTTTACCTGTTGCAGGCCCTTCGGGTGTAACAGTTACCGACGGCAGTACTTTTGGTACTAATGGTGTTTTTGAAATTACCTACAAAGTAAGTACAGCCGTTATTGAAACTGCTGGTACTGGTTATAGTTTGGTTTCTGTTAGAGTACAACCAGCAGTAACCGATACTGATGCTACAGCAGGATTTGGTTTTGCAGATGTAGTTAGCGGTGCCATTGCAGGAATTACAATTACCGATGGTGGCAGTGGGTTCACAGAATTTCCTTCTTTGATTGTTAATCTTCCAAGATTTGCAATTTATACCGCTGGCCAGCGAACTGATTTTACTGGTGATGTTACCACAGACAGTGCAGAAGCACGAAGAGGTCGAGATATTAGAGAGGGCTTATATCTCCAAGGTGAAACATCTGGTGCTTTAGCGCAAATACTTGCTCATACTGGAGAATTAGATACCCTAGGCAACGAATTGTTTGATGTAGATATTAAATATGGAACTTTTGAAATAGGAGAAGCAATTTCTTATGGTGATGTTGCTAACAGTCAACAGGTTTCAGTTTTCGTAGAAAGTGGTATCTATTACGAAAATCTTCCTTTAAAGATTCCTCAGAACGTTGCCATCATCGGTGACGAATTTAGACGTACTATTATTCGTCCAAAGAAAGGGCCAAGTTCTAGTCCTTGGGCGTTCCAATATTTTAGACGTGATAAAATCATCGACGGATTAAACACAGCTAAAAATGATTACAATGCAGCCAGAGAAAATCTCTATGGCTATCATTATCTAACCAATGCCGACGAGCCTATATATAACGAAGCGTTAATTAACAATAAAGGATTTTATAGATCAGCAGCTGATCTTTTGTCGTTAAACAAACAATTTATTCAAGAAGAAGTTATTACTTGGATTGGCAAACAAGTTGCCGAAGAAGTTGCACCATTTGTTGATTTTGAATATAATTCTGATATATGTAAACGAGACATCGGTCTATTAATCGATGCAATGGTATTTGATCTTCGCTACGGTAGTGCTCCGAGAACTATTTCGGCAGCATTAAAATATAGAGACACTACTAATGCCAGCGCACAGTTAGCAATTACAACTCAATTAAATCAAACAGTTGCGGCTATACGCAGACTAGAAACTGTTGCTCAGGCAGCTATTCGAAACGTAGATATTGCAAACTCAGAATATATTCAGCCTATCACAGGAACCCTGATTACCTACAGCGAACCTCAGGTAATTGATACAGCTTATACGGCAGAAACTGGTGCAGGCGGCACACCGGTAACTGTATCCGCAGTTACTAAAGGTGTATCTACTACAATAACAACAGCTTCTGCACACGGACTAACTACTGGTGAAATAGTAACATTTAGAAATATGTTAGGGCTTACTAATTTCAACGGAAACAGTTATTGGATTACGGTTGCAACCTCAACTCAATTTGTAATTTATACAGATCAAGCAAGATCGTTGCCTGTTAACAGTACAGACTTTACAGGTACCTATACAGCTAACTCCGGAGATGCAATACCTAACGGCGGTGTTATTGGAAGATTAATTGATGTAATTATTGACATCATTGACGGAACCAGCGAGTCTTATAATTCTCCATTAGACAACGATCAAATGGATGTATTCTTATGTAACGATGCTGTTATTGGTCGTGCTATGACGATACAAGGTGCAGGCGGATTTGCTTGTGTACTTGACCCTGAAGGTCAAATACTTGCCAAGTCTCCATACTTCCAAGAAGGTGCAGTGTTTAGTAAGAGCACAGGACGTCAAACGTTTGCCGGTGGTATGTTCATCGACGGATTTACTGGAAATATCAAATTTAGAATCACTAACAAAATTAGTACTACACGATTAGAAGTTAGCGATCTAAAAAGATTCCCTCAATTGCCTGCATCTTTTATTGTTGAGGATACTGTATATCGTATCAACTATGTTAGAGATTTCGAATACGGAACCAGCGGAAGCACTGCAACTTTTGTCTTAGATGAAGTTACACCGTGGCCATTTGATGTTTTTACCTATGATCAAACTATTTGTAACAGAGACGTTGGATTAATTATCGACGGACTAGGTTATGATATTGTATTTGGATCTAACTATCACAGCAGAAGAGCTGGTCAAACATATCGAGAAGCCAACGCAGAAGTTGTAATTAATGATCAGTTAAACTTGACCGTAAGAGCTATCGATCGTGCTCACGATCTTGCTGATTCAACTCTAGCTGCGCTAACTCCAACATCGAGTTACGATACTAGTCGAGCAGTTGTATCTCAAAGTAAAAATAACCTAAAGAATATTATTCGTCGAGGTGTTACTGCTGCTCCAACATTGAGCATTCCTAATCCCCCAGGATTGGCCAGCAACATAGCTAATGCTAAAACATTATTGATTAATAATACAGAATTCTTAAAACAAGTTGGTACTGGATATCTTACAACAACTTATCCCTCATTGGTATTCAGTGCTCCTGACAGTCAGAAAGACATTGAAAGAATTTTAGATGGATTAATTTATGACTTAGTCTACGGCGGCAACAGTGAAACTCGTAAATCTGCTTATGCTTATTTCAACGGAGTTGGAGAAGCCCTAGTTATACAACTATTGTCAACTCAGCCAGAAGCCTGCGAAAATGCATTAATTACAGTAAAAAATGCTGCTAAGAATGTTATTGTTAATACCGCAGTCACTCCGACTTATGGGGCAACAGCAACTCAGGTTACAGGAAGTGCTAGTGATGTAGCCATACAAGGCGAAATAGAAACTCTAATGAGCATTATTATTACTGCTCTAAATACCTATAGAGTTACTGCTGGTTCAGAATCTGCTAAACTTGCTGCTGCCGTAGCATCATTACCAGCAGAAGTGTTACCAGATTTAACTGCATATGCATACGAAACAGCAAAGAAAACTGCTAGAACAACACTTCAAACAGCCAAAACAACAATTCAATCGAATGTTATAAGTTTTGTTAATGATAATGCTAATGTCTACGAAGTTCTAATGCCAGGTAACAGATCTATGTTGAGTAACGACTTTACTCAGATCTGCGATATGGGCTACGGTTTAGTAACTGCTAACGGCGGTCTTGCTGAAGCAGTTTCTATGTTTACCTATTACTGCTATACTTCGTACTTCTCCTTAAGCGGTGGACAGATTCGAAGCGTAGGCGGTTCAAGTGCTCACGGTGTTTATGCCCTAGCTGCCGAAGGTTCCGATCCGTTAGAAGTTCCAACACCAGTTGACTTATACTACGATCTAAGTCAGGGTGCTGTTGTTTATAATGACCTAGGAGTCTACGACAACGATGTAAACGGATTCATCATTTATGTTACGGATTATACATATCCTCCAAGAGACGGCAGTGAAATTGAAATTGATCACGGAGGAACAGATGGACTAGTTCGTTATCCTGTAGTTTCTGCTACCACTGAGAACGATTTCCCTGCAGATTCCACTGGTCAAAAGATCTACCGTTTAAATTTAGATTCAGATACAGACGGACTTATTGCTGCTGTGCCAAACGGAACTAGAATAACTCTTCGTGTTAATACAGAAATTGTTTTAACAGGTGACGTTGTTGGTGTTGCTGTTCGTCCTTCTACTGCGTTAAAGATTAATGAATTATTTGACACCCAGTTATATCGTGTTCTTGAATTTGCAGATTACTTCCCCCCTGACACAGAAAATCGTACCTGTACATTTACTACTGGAACAGAAACGCTAGTAACTAGCACAGGACACGGGCAACGTCCGGGATATCAAGTTAGATTCTATACCAGTGGTAGTTTGCCTAATGGAATAATTTCTGGTGACAGTTATTATATCATCGACGACGGATTTACCAGCAATACATTTAGAATTTCTTTAACTAAGGATGGTCAACCATTAGCAACAACAACTGCAGGTGTAGGCAGTCATTATTTTGTTGCAGACGGATTAGCTGCTACTACATTAAAAGACGGATATAACTATGCCGAGATGACTCTTTGGCCTAGACAAGAATTTAGTCCAATTACATTAGCATCACCTAACGCCTGGAGTGGCGGCGCAAGACTAATACAGTCTGCAACTGAAATACAAATAGGTACAAGATATCTAATTGTATCAAGTGGAACTACTACCTGGACTTCTATAGGTGCTGCTGCTAATACTGCAGGAACAGTATTCACTGCTACGGGTACTGGTACAGGTACCGGTACAGCCGTTGTAAACTCTACACTATGTACATTTGATCATACCACTGATGTAATCAATAAAAATAGTCACGGGTTTAATGATGGAGACGTTATTAGATTTGAATCTAATGGAACAATGCCTAGCGGAGTGTTTACATCAAGACAATACTTTGTTGTTAACAAAACTACTAATAATTTCCAAATTGCTAGTTACTTCGGCGGAACTGCTATCACATTTACAGATAACGGCAGTGGTTATTTTGCTGTAGGACTAGTTGACGGCAAAGTAGGTGATAATACACTTTCTATCGTTGAATTGGGTCCAGTTGATGCTGACCGAATTGTAGGAAGTAAATTTACATTCAAAGGTAGAGATTATAGTATTATCCAATACGACGATGCAGATATCACAGGCGAAACATATGGAAAGATTTATCTAAACACTCCATTAGAAGATAGTGCCATTAAATTTGAAAGTCCAATTACACTATTTGCAGGTGTTGCAGCTAGAACCGAAGAAAGCCAAGGTACACTAACAATTCGTATTTCTTTAACTCGTGTTACCGGTCACGACTTATTAGAAATTGGTACAGGCTCTTATGCCGATACAAACTATCCAAATGAGATTTATGGATCACCTGTACGTATTGCTACAGAAACATTATTGGATACTACAGGTGAGGTCGAATACGCACAGATTGTAGAACGCGGCGAAGGTCGTTGCTTCTTTGTAACTACTGACCAGTTTGGTAACTTCTCCGTTGGTCCGTTCTTTAGAGTTGACCAAGGTACTGGTACTGTTACATTCTCAGCTTCGTTGGCATTGAGTAACTTGAGTGGTTTGGGATTCAAGCGTGGTGTTCCTATTGCTGAATTCTCCACAGATACAACTTTCAGTGATAACGCTACTGATACTGTACCAACAGAAAACGCTGCTCGAGGATATATCGATCGAAGACTTGGCGTAAGTCACGGCGGGGACAGTATCGACGAAGGAAGATTAATACCGCCTACCACCGGAGGCTTTATGGCTCTATCGGGTCAGCTTCCTATGAAGGGCACATTAAATATGGGAGGTTACAGAGTTAGAAATGTAGCCGATCCCGTTGATCCACAAGATGCTGTTAACTATCGAAGCATTAGTTTTGATGCTATTATTGCTAACAGCTTCCCAGGTCAGGCAGTTGATGCTGGAATGACTATTGCATTTACTGGTACAGGTAACGAAGGTCGTGCTGTAAAAATTGCAGGCGACTTAACAGTTCCTGGAGATAATGCTATTACTACAGGTATTGATTCAAGTTTAAATGAATACAATATCTATATTAAACCAGATATCATCGATAACGAGAATATTAATTCTGCTGCGGCAATTGTTCAAAGTAAACTGTCAATGACATTGGCTAGCACTAGAGCTGCTGCTCCTACAGGAACTGCTGCTGTTAAACAAGCGGCCAGTGGTTTGGCCAGTTTCAACAATGCTGAATTTACATTAACTGATGGTTGGGTTGAATTAAAAACTAACGGCATTGCTGTTGGTAAGCTAGCTCAAATTGCCACCGATACAGTTCTAGGTAGAAGTGCTGCTGGTACTGGTGATGTCAGTGCTGTGGCATTTAGTACAATTGTAGACGAAGGCGGCGCAATTAAGAAGAGTCAATATTCTTCAACAGGTTTCTTAAGAAGAACAAATGCAACAACATCTAGTCAAGACACAGACTACGGTATTGTTGAAGCTGTTAGCGCATATGCTGGATTTACCGATGTTACAGCTAACAGTAAACTTGTTATTAGAGACGGCAGCGGTGATATTGGTTCTAGAGATATCTACGCAAGTAGAAGATTCTACGTAGGCACAAGTGCTGGCGCTAATAAATTATTTACAGATACATCCGTAACAGCCACAGGCGGTTCTATTAACGTCTATGGATTCAGTGGTGTATTGGGTGTATCAATTGGTGACGGAAGTTTAGTCAGCGATAAAGTTTCTTCATATAGAAATAACAGCCATAGATTCCGTTTAAACGACGATAGTGCTTTTGCTCCTATACAGGTAAGCTCAGTTACATCAGATACATTTACTACAGGTGGTGCTACAACAGCCGGTACCTTAACTGGTAACTTTACTATGAGCGGTGTTAGTAGCCTAACATTAGGCACTGGTAGTATTGATGCTAGGTCAGGAACATTATATGCTGATACACTCGACACCGGCGCTGTGGGCACAGCTGGTCAAATAACTGGTAACTGGACGCTAAATGCAACTAGTAAAATTACTGGTCAGAGTACTAGTGAAATTGATTTTACTCAAGGTACAATCAAATCAAGGACTTTTACAACAGGAGCAGCAGCAACTACTGGTAACCTTACTGGTAATTGGAGTTTAACCAGTGGTAGTAAGATTGACTTTACATCAGGCACATTGCAATCTACAACACTAACTACCGGTGCAACTGCCACAGCAGGTATCATTACAGGACAGTGGAGTGTTGCAAGTGGATCTAGTATTAGTTTAGGAACTAGCGGATTTACAACAAGAGCAATTACCACAGGCGGAGAAGCAATCACTGGTACTATAACTGGTGACTGGTCAATGGTTGGTGCAAGTAATCTAACTTGGGGAACCGGTAACTTAGATGTACGAACAGGTACATTTTATACCGATACTATTACAACAGGAGCAGTAGGCACTACTGGAACAATAACCGGTAGCTGGTCAATGGTCGGAACTAGTGATCTTACATTAGGTTCTGGATTTATCGATGCTAGAGCAGGTACTCTATACTCAGATACATTGACTACTGGCGCAACTGCCACAGCCGGCGTTATCACAGGAGCTTGGACTCTTGATTCGGGAAGTACTTTAGTTGCCTCCAGTATTGCCAGCCAAGCAAACTCAGCAACAATTACTGCTACAAATGCAAATACAGCAAACAGAATTGTATTGCGAGACGGCAGTGGTAATTTTAGTGCAGGCACCATTACTGCTACATTCAGTGGTAACTTAACAGGCAATGTTACAGGTAATGCAGATACAGCTACAAAATGGGCAACCAGTAGATCTATTACACTAACTGGCGATGTAACAGGAACAGTAACAGGAGTCGACGGAAGTGGCAATATTTCTATTGCTACAACAATCAGTGCCGATGCTACGGCACTAGGAACAGATACCACCGGACAATATGCAAGTACTGTTGCTGTAAGTGGAAGCGGTTTAAGCTGTACTGCTCCAAATGCTGACAACGGAACAGCATATACTATTACAAGTAATGCAACAAACGCTAATACAGGAAGTACAATTGTATTCCGTGATTCAAGCGGCAACTTCAGTGCTGGTACTATTACTGCGGCACTAAGTGGCAATGCAAGTACTGCCAGTGCCTGGGCAACTGGTAGAACAATTACCTTAACAGGAGATGTTACTGGAGTATCTGGTTCTTGGGACGGTAGTGGAAATATTAGTTTTGCTACTACAATTGCTGCTAACTCAGTAGCGTTAGGTACGGACACCACTGGTAATTATGTTGCAGATGCAACTACAAGCGGTAACGGTATTAGTGGTAGCGTCAGTAGTGAAGGTGGAACATTTACTGTTACATCAAATGCCACAAGTTCTAACACAGGCAGCACAATTGTGTTCCGTGATTCAAGCGGAAACTTTAGTGCAGGTGTAATGACTGGTACTGCCACAGCGGCACGCTACGCTGACTTGGCAGAAAGATACGAAGCAGACAAAGAATATCCAGTCGGTACTGTTGTTGTGTTCGGTGGCGACAAAGAAATTACAACAACTAATACAAAGATGGATACCGCGGTAGCAGGTGTTATTTCTGCTAATCCTGCGTTCAGAATGAATTGTGAAGCAGGTGAAGATAGCACACATCCATATGTTGCACTAGCAGGTCGCGTTCCTTGTCGAGTAGTTGGTAAGATCAAGAAAGGTAACATATTGGTTACCAGCGGAATTCCAGGAGTAGCGGTTGCTGCTGTTGGCGACATTAAGGTAGGATCTATGATAGGTAAAGCACTCGAGAACTATGACTCGGATCACATAGGCACAATTGAAGTAGCCGTAGGGAGAGCATAATGGCAAAACAAACTATAACACCAGGTTCGGCTCCCCTTGTGTGGAGTACTATTGATGATGCATTTGAAAAAATCAATGCTAATTTTACAGAACTCTACGCCAGCGTAGGTGGAGAGGCTATTGGTTTTGATGCATTGGAGAGCAGTTTAATTCCTGCACAAAACGACACCTATAATTTAGGTAGTCCAAATAAACGATGGTCTAACATCTACGTCAGCGATACTCTTAGTATTGGTGGTGCAGCAATTACCAATGAAGGGTTAACCATAGATCTTCCTAGCGGAACTACTGTTGCTGGACAATTAATTATAGATCTAGATAAGGCATTTTTTAAAGAATTTTCTGTTAACGGCGAAACATCAGTTATTGCTGATCAATTCAACGATACATTAGATTTCAATGCAGGAACAGGAATAGAATTAACAGTTAACTCAGCTAATGATCAAATTACAATAACCAACGACGGAGTAACATCTCTTACAGCAGGAGGCGGTATAAGTGTTAGTGGCACATCGGGGGCTGTTACTGTTACCAATGCTGGTGTTAGATCGGCTGTTGCTGGACTAGGCATTAGTGTTAGTAGTTCAACCGGAGCAGTTACTTTTGCTAACTCAGGTATTGTTGAAATTGAAAGTGGTAATATTACAAACTTAACTGTTAGTGCTAGAGATCCAGTAACAGGTAAAGTTACAATCACAAATACAGCACCAGCAGGTAACGCCTACAGAATTATCAGTGTATTGAATAATTTAGGTAGCATTGAAAACACCTTGAATGCCAACAGTGCAGGTGCTACTATACAGCTTCAAGAAGGTACAGGTATTAACTTAATTGGAACAACAACACCTAATAAAGTTGTTTTTGAAAATACAGGTGTAATAAGTTTGATAGCTGGAGCAGGCATTACAGTGTCAGCAGCTACTGGAGCAGTCACAGTTAGTTTTAATAATAGAAGTGATATTATCGGAAGTGTATTTGCAGACGATTCGACATTGTTAGTTGACGGAGTATCAGGAAGGATTGTAGGACCAGTATTTGCTAATGTTACAGGTAATGTTACAGGTAATGTCAGTGGAAACCTTACCGGTAATAGCGCAGGAACTCATACAGGGCCAGTAATAGGAAATGTCACAGGTAACTTAACTGGATATCAGACTGGCGATATGACTGGTAGTGTATTTGGGCAGGACAGTACTAAATTAGTTGACGGAGTTGAAAGTAGGATTGTAGGACCTGTAGAAACTTCTACAGTTGTTGCAGGTGCATATATTAAAACTGGGGTCTATGCTGACTTGTCTGCTATTACTACAGCGATTCCTGTAGCAGAAGAAGGTATGATAGTATTTGATACAGGTACAAACCAGTTTAGAGGCTTTGATGGCTCAAGTTGGGTAGCATTAAATTAATGGAGCGATAGATGGCTAAAAGAATAATTAGAACTGGTACAACTGCTGATCCAACCGGTGACAGCCTTAAGAATGCCTTTACCAAGGTAAACGACAACTTCACCGAACTGTACAATGCACTGGGTTTAGATGCTGACACACTGAACATCGGTGCTTTTGAATTCTCAGGTAGTACAATGACTACTACAGACAGTTCAACAATCGTAATTGATCAGGCTACTACAGTTACTAGCAACCTAACTGTAGGCGGGGATGTTATTCCACAGACTGCTCTTGGTGGTAACTTAGGTAGTGCTGCTAAACCTTGGCACAGTTTGTATGTCAGCAACAGCACTATCTATCTAGGCGGTACTCCCCTAAGTTTAAACGGTAGCGGACAACTAAC
>JACCDW010998439.1_pt1 | contig 11823 bp, 10 predicted proteins | sample 7449781 | NCBI WGS metagenome assembly JACCDW01 (sample SAMN15323449, study PRJNA562643) | freshwater metagenome | isolation source: river surface water | place: USA:Blue River Watershed | collected 2017-08-18
TCTCAGCATACCCAACATCAGGTGCTATTAATAACACAATTATTAATACTTCACAGTCAGCAAACGCTCAACTTTATTTCGCAATTCCTGTTGATGCCAACAACTTCCAACTAGCGCACTCAAGAGCTGCCGCTTTCGCTGGATTCCCAATCGACATCACAAACGTAGGTTCTGCTGGTAGCTGGTCGTTCGTTCAATACTATGATTCAGTACCTCTTTCTTCATCTGCTAGTGGCACGCATAACCTAGTCAACGTTGCTTCAACTGGAACAATTGACGGTGGTTACGATGCAGCGGCAGTATCTGATTACAAGATGACTTTCTCACCAGGAATTAATATTGCTGGAAGAACAATCACATTTGATCCTGCTAGAAACGTTGATTTAAAAACTGGTACATTCTTCTATCAGAATCATGGTTTAACTAATGGAACCAGAGTTGTTTACTCAAGAAATGGTAACAGCTTTGAAATTGGTAGATCAACTGGTAATACCAACCCTCGTGCTGGTTATAATGCTCTATATGATCTACAGGTTACAAGCATCACTACGACTGGAACTACGGTAACTTATAATTTTGCTTCACTTCCAACTTCACCATTCGATATCGTTCCTAACCAAACGATTACCGTTTCTGGCGTAACAGTTGGTGGTTCTACAAACAATGGTTACAATGGAACCTTCAAAGTTGTTTCTTCAACAGTTTCTTCTGTAACTGTTAACAACACAACCACTGGTGGATCACCTGCTGGTACTGGATTCATTTCTGGAACTTATTATGCAATTCGCAGAAACCTTGATATGTTCCAACTTGCATATACCAAGCAAGATGCTATTAATGGTATTGCAATTCAGAACTACTCTTCAACTGGCACAGTAAACGCTGGTCACACTCTAACTACTCTTCAGGTAACTGGTGAGTCGCTAGGTAATGGTCTTGCTACTATTGTTGCCAGAGACATCATTGTTAATGGTTCTTCTGCTGCTGCTGTTTTAGCTGCTTCCGATAGAATCGTTTCCTCTGCTCACGGTTTCACTACTGGTGACCGCGTAATCTATCAGGTATGGGGTAATGGAAGACAAATCAATGGTCTAGTTTCGGGTAGACAATACTTTGTTAACAACACTGCTGGCACTCAGGCAAGAGGTGGTGCTGCCACTGGTCAGTCTGCTAACCAGTTCTCTCTCCACAATACATGGGTAGGTGCTTATACAAACACCGATCTCGTTGATATTCTTGGAGTTGGAACTAGCACACTTCACCAGTTCAAGGTAACCAACCCAACACTGAGAGGTACAACCTTTAGAGGTGAGTGGAACACTTCCGATAGCTATGCTTACGGCGACGTTGTTCTATTCAGAAACTCATACTACATGTCAGTTTCTGGTGCTACTCCTCCTGGTTCAACTACTTTCACCGCTAATACTGCTCAGCAACCTGTTGCTGATTCTGATGGTAGAGCAAACCTCAACTGGATGCTTCTCCAACCACTTCCTTCATACTCAACAAGATTCCTTGCTCAGTATAGAGGTGGAGATACAGTAAAACTTTCTGGTAGAATGCCAGTTAAGACAGTTGTATTCTCTGGTACTGGTGTTGCTAACACTTCCACGGGTATCTTTAACATCAACGGTCACGGTTTATCAACTGGCGATGCTGTTACTTACAAACTAGATGCTCAGGGCGCATGGCACCAAGGCACCAACGGAAGCTGGTCTGAATATACTTCACAACTTCCACAGCAGCCATATGGCGGTATGACTGCAAATACTCTCTACTACATCAACGTAATTGACGCCAACAACTTCACCATCCACAGCTCCCCATCTGGTGCTTTCATCGGTGGTTCAACTGGTACTGGTGTTGATCAGATCATTCCTACTTCGAACGGAACTGGTTCATCCCATCGTTTCGAAAAGTACGAAGGATTCGTATTCGAAATGAACGTTATTGCGGTTAACAATGACGCTGATATGATTGTATCCGATCCATATCCAACTCGTCAGATCACCTTCAACCCACAAACCACTGCTGTTGCAGTTAGCGGTTTAGCGACTCCTGTAATTTCAATCGAAAGAGACGAAATCTACATTCCAAATCATGGTCTAAACACTGGTGTTAAGGTTTACTATTCTTCTGGTTTTGGTATTGGTAACGTTATCGGTGGTCTAACTGAAGGTGCTACTTACTATGTCATTAAGATTAATGACGATGTAATTCGCCTCGCTAGCTCACTAAGCAACTCTCTCACATTCCAGTTTATTGACTTGTCATCAACTGGTCAAGGTTTCAACCACTACCTAGTTGCTGCTACATACTGCTCAAGTTCATATATTCGTTATCAGTCTGGTGGTGCTCTTGTGGGTGATGGTGTACTTGCTTCTGCAAACTACTACCTAAACCAGAACGCTTCCAACATTCGTGATGGTGTTCTTCAGGCAATTCCATTCATCTACGAAACTCAGATGTTCGTAAGACCTGATTGCCTCAACCTACACAGATCATTTGATGGTGGTGTTGAGATCTCAGCAGCAAAAGCTCCTGGTGTAACAATCACTCGCCAAACAAGAAGATACTTCCGTTATCAGTCTGGTAAGGGTCTACAGTATTCAACTGGTATTAACTTCAGTCCTTCGATTGATGTTTCAAGCATCACTCACGATGGTACTCAGTTCGCAACCATTGTAACTAGAAAACCACACAAACTGATTGCTGGAAATAAGATTATGGTTGAAGATGTCGTAGTATCTTCGGGCGTTGCCTCACCATACACAACTCCTTCAAATGGTCAGTTCTTCACTGTTAACAATGTAATCAACGAATTTACCTTCCGTTATGCAACCAATGGTATTCCTTCAGACCTAGCTCCTGCTGGATTCCCCGCACTATTCGTTTACGAGTGGGCAGATGCGGCAGTTCGTGCTGGTATGTTTGATGACCAAAATGGTATGTTCTTTGAGTATGATGGTCAAAACCTCTACTGTGTAAGAAGAAATGCTACTGCTCAAATGGCAGGAACAGTAACTTGCACCTTCAAGAGCAATTTCATTACTGGCGAAGGAACTAGATTCACGAAGCAACTATCAGTTGGAGATAGAATTGCCATTCGCGGAATGTCTTACAAGGTAACTGCTGTTGATTCGGATACTTCGATCCACATTTCTCCTTCCTACAGAGGAACATCAAGAACCAAGATCATCATGACCAAGGTTCGTGACCTCAAGATTCCCCAGTCACAGTGGAATATTGATAAGTGTGATGGCAATGGCGTAACTGGATTCAATCTTGACATCCATCGTCAGCAAATGGCATACATGGATTACTCATGGTATGGTGCTGGTAAGGTTCGCTTTGGATTCAAGGATCAAGATGGTATTGTAACTTACGTTCACGAGTTTGTTCACAACAACCACGAGAACGAAGCTTACCTCCGTTCTGGTAACCTACCTGCTCGTTATGAAATCGAGAATGGCGATGCTCCAACCTACTCACCATCACTCTATCACTGGGGTGCCTCGGTAATTATGGATGGTAAGTTTGAGGATGATAAGGCATATCTCTTCACGGTTGCTTCTGGTTCTGCTGGTTCTGATACTATTTCGATTCCACAGGCACTTGCTGGTATTGCTGTTCCTATCCTCTCAATTCGTCTTGCTCCATCGGTTGATAGCTCACTCATCGGACCTCTCGGTGAAAGAGATCTTGTCAACAGAATGATTCTGAAGATGAACTCTTGTGGACTAGTTGTTGGTAACACTAACAACAGACCTGCTTCGGTTCGTCTAATCCTCAACGGTAACCTATCACAATCTGCTTACTTCACCAACTACGGTTCACCTTCACTATGTCAGATCATTAAGCACACTGGTCAAACTGCTGATACAGTAACTGGTGGTGTTAATATCTTCGAATTCCGTGCTGCGGTTAACTCACCTGTCGCACAAGATCTCGGTGAACTAGTTGAAATGGGTAACAGCATCCTAGGTGGTGACTATGTATTCCCTAACGGTCCTGACGTTCTAACCCTAGCGGTTGTTCCAACGGATACTGCAGCGGCAACCACAGTTACTGCTCGTATTACATGGACTGAATCACAAGCCTGATTCTTTCCAAGATACATCAAGGGAGGGGGGCAACCCCCTCTTTTTTTATAAATATCTTTAGGAAATAAATATAGGACTGGTAAATGTCGGCGTCAAAACCAGCAACAAGATTAGAACTTAAGCAGTATTGCTTACGAAAATTAGGAGCACCTGTTTTAGAAATTAACGTTGCAGATCAACAAGTAGAAGATTGTATTGACGATGCTTTACAATACTTCCACGAACGTCATTTTGACGGTTCCGAAAGAATGTATCTAAAGCATAAACTAACTGCTGAAGATGTAACACGTTTTACAGAATCCGATGAATTAACAAATACTGCTGCTCCAGACGCAGCTACGTGGGAAAATAGAAAAAATTTCATAGAAGTGCCAGATCATGTTTATGGTATTTCTAGAGTATTTGGAGTATCATCAAACTTTCTCAGAAATGATTTGTTTGGATTGTCCAACCAATATTACCTCATGGATCTGTTTGCCATTTCTTCTGGCGGAACATTCTCTTACGGTAACTTTGATATGACAAATTTTTACATGATTAAATCATATTTTGAAACTCTCGATATGGTTATCAATACGGGTGCTTTTGTGGAGTATCGTTTCAACAAAAGACAGAACAGACTCTACGTTGATATTGATGTAAACCGTATCAAAGAAGATGCCTATATTCTTATTGATTGTTATAGAGCTTTAGATCCAGCAGAGTTTACTAAAATTTGGGATGACTTTTGGTTGAAGAGATATGTTACTGCTCTCATCAAGCGTCAGTGGGGTCAAAACCTCATCAAGTTCAATAACGTCCAATTGCCTGGTGGCGTGTCATACAATGGTCGCCAAATTTATGAAGATGCCCTCAGAGAGATTGACGAGATTGAGAGCAAGATGATTTCTGATTATGAACTACCACCTCTAGACATGATCGGATAATGGCAAAGAGTCAATACTTCACCCAGTATGGTGGAACGTCTAACGAACAAAATTTGATACAGGATCTTGTGGACGAACAGATTAAATTGTTCGGACAAGACGTTATTTATGTACCAAAAACAATGTTGATTGATAGGAGTTTAAATGATGTGATTCTATCAAAATTTGAAGATAAGGTGATGATAGAAATGATGTTGATTAACGTAGAGGGATTTGGAGGATCTGGAGCTGTTGCAATGTCTAAGTTTGGTCTTAGATTGAGCGATGAAATTACATATGCAGTATCCAAAAGACGTTGGATCAATTACGTAGAAACAGAAATTAACACAAGAGTTCCAGACAGACCAAACGAGGGAGATCTTCTTTATATTCCCATGACAAAAAATCTATATGAAATTAAATTCGTGGAGAGAGAAGTTCCTTTTTATCAGCTAGGTAAAAATTATATTTTTTCCTTGACTTGCGAACTCATTGAAAATGCGGATAATTACTTCAACACAGGTGATCCAGAAATTGACGATCTCACTCAAGAAGCTCATGTATTCCCAGTAACAGTAAAGACAGGTGGTACTGGAACATATGAAGTAGGAGAGGAAGTTAGACAAACATATACATCTGGCGGAACTCAAGTTGTCACAAAAGCAACTGTTGCAGAATGGGTTCCTTCCTCTAGAAAATTAAGATTAACATATATAAATGGTGTATTGCAACAAAATATTGCTTTAGTCGGTCAAGATAGTAACGCTTCTTGGATAGTAGATACGTTCTCTACTATTGATTTTGAAATTGATAATTATGATAATGCTGAGAATAAGTGGTATGAGGATAAAGCAAATCAAATATTGGATTTCAATGAAGACAATCCTTTTGGTGAATATGGAGATATGGGAGTATTCTAATGTTAGGAAATCATTTTTATCACGAAATTATAAAGAAAAACGTCAAGGCTTTTGGAACTATTTTCAATAACATTGAAATTGAAAAGAAAGATCCAGAAACTGGGCAGGTAATTAGACAAGAGAAAGTAGCTTTAGCATACGGTCCAAAGTCAAAATTCCTTGCTCGTTTAGATCAAGATCCAAGCACAGAGCGTAAAGTTAGTATCACGATGCCTCGCATTTCTTTTGAGATGGTTGGCATTGTATATGACCCCGCAAGAAAAACCTCTCCAATACAAAAGTATCTTAAGAGAAGTGATGCTGACTCGGTGAGTGTTCAGTACATGCCAGTTCCATATAATCTGGAATTCGAATTAGGAATCCTTTCCAAGAATCAGGATGACGCTCTACAAATTCTAGAGCAAATTCTACCATATTTTCAACCAGCATTCAATGTCACCGTAAATCTCATTCCTGAGATGGATGAGAAAAAAGATCTTCCAATTATTCTGAACAGTATTAATTACGAAGATGATTACGAAGATGATATGCTCCGTAGAAGAAGTATAACATATACGTTAAACTTTACCTTGAAAACTTATATGTATGGACCAGTTACAGATTCTCAAATTATTCGCAAGGCTACGGTATTCGAATCTTTGGGAGATTTTCAAGAACACAGACGTGTTGTTCGTTATGACGTAACACCAAAAGCTCTAACTGATCAAGATGGTGATGGAGATGTAGATGCATCAGATGATGCATTACTAATGCCCGATGATGACTTTGGATTTAATGAAGGAATTACACTACTATGAGCAAGTTTGAAGAGAACATGGAAGAAATATTTGACATAACTGCCGCCGAAGAAAAAACTGAGATCATCCCTCAGTCAATTGAAGATGTCAGTGTTGATGCTAACAAAGATTATGAATATACAAGAGGTGAGTTATACCGTCTTATCTCACAAGGACAGGAAGCTGTACAAGGTGCTTTAGAAGTTGCACAGGAATCTGGACACCCAAGAGCTTATGAAGTTGCTGTCAATGCCATGAAGCAAGTTTCAGATATGACTGATAAGTTAATTGACCTCCAACAGAAGATGAAGAATCTTGGTAAAGAAGATAAGAAGTCAGCACCAACGACAGTTAACAACACAATGTTTATAGGCACTACGGCAGATCTTCAAAAAATGATTAAAGATGCTGCTAAGGATAAATAGAAAATAAACGATAGTATTATGGCACTCAAAGTATTGGCGGCGGAAACGACGCTCACCTCAGCTACTAATGTTGACTCAGCAACTGTTGTTAGAGTTTTAAATACCAGTACCGCAGCACTAGTTACTCGTAAAGATTCTACTGGCGCTACGATTGGTAGTTTCACAATGGCGGCAAATGAAGTTGCTTATGTCGAAAAAGATTCTACAGACACACTAGAAGGAGGCGCGGCATTTAAAGCAGCTAAAGTCGCGTATTCAATCTGATGGCACAGTATAGCAAACACTACGAAGATTTCCTACCACAGGAAAAAACAAACTTTGAGGTAGTCATGATTGCCGATAACTTCGGTAATCTTACTGCGGGAACTGGTGCGACTGCTACAGATGCGTTTGGTCGTTTGAGAGTTGCCGAGACATTTACTCTTGGTGATTACAAGCACCTCTATGCTATTGACCCCAACTTCAACGATAAAAAATTGAATGGTGGCGACATTCAATATAACGTGAATAAAGCATGTGCTACGATGACAACAACATCTAATGTTGCTTCGAGTGCCGCACACCAAACAAAGTTCTATCATCATTACCAGCCAGGAAAATCTCAAGTCATCTTTAGTTCGGTATGCTTTGGTTACGCCCAGCAGAATGTAACAAAGAGAACTGGATACTTTGATGACAGAGATGGCATTTACTTCGAGCAAGTTGGAAATGGAACTTCCAACGGCACAAACAACGGCACACTCAATTTTGTAATTCGTTCCTATGCTGGCGGTAGTGCTAGTGAAGCGACAGTAGGAGACTACAAGAGAAGAGTTCCTCAATCAGAATGGAATATTGATCCTTGTGATGGAACTGGTCCTTCCAAGTTCAATATTGATACTTCAAAAACACAACTGGTTTATATTGACTTCCAGTGGCTTGGAGTTGGTAGAGTTCGTTGTGGATTTGTTCATAACGGTCAGATTGTTTTAGCACATGAATACTACTGCTCGAATGTGCTATCAGAAGTTTATATGTCTAATCCAAACCTTCCAGTAAGATGTGAGATCCTAAACACAGGCACAACTTCTGGTGGTTCGATGGATCAGATTTGTTCTACTGTAATGTCAGAAGGTGGATACACAGAAAGTGGTATTGACTTCATGCAGTTAATGACAGCATCAAGAGCAGTTGGAGCAGCTGCCACTCTACCAGTATTAGCAATTCGTTTGAAAAATACATTCCAATCTTATCCAAACAGAATTTCTGTCAAGTTGAATAATATTGCCTTGTATCCAACTGGAGAGACGATGGCATTTCAAATTGCTAAACTACCTAGCGAAGCAAGTTTGGCAGGAACACTTGCTTGGACTGATGTTGATGCTGATAGTGGCGTTCAATATTCTGTAGGTGCTACTGGTTATACAGCAGCAAATGCTGATGTCTTATTTGGTGGTTATGTAACTGCTGGTTCTTCACAAAACTCTTTAGGATCTGCTTCAACAGGTTCTATTTCAGCAGCAAAGAAAAACATTATCGTTCAAAATTTTGACTCAAGTTCATCTGAAGTATATGTTGTATTAGTAACGAACATGGGCAATAACGCTGGAACAATCAGAGCAGGTCTTCAATGGAGGGAGATTTACTAATGAAAAAAAGAGTTCCCACAGAAAAAGAAATTGCCAAGAAGCATGGTGTGTCTGTTGAAACTATCATCAAACAGGCAGAAGTTGGTTCAACTGTAGAACGCGAGCATGTGACTACCCATGAGGAAGCATATGGTATTGCACTTCAGCATTTAGATGAGTTCCCAGATTACTATACTCACTTACTTAAGATGGAAAAAGAACTAAAGGCACAACATAAAAAGAAAAGAACTGTCAAGGAGATGCGAGAGATTTGCGAAAATCACATTGCAGTTGCCATGGGCAAAGAACTTGATGACGAAGGTTCAATGATTATGAATCAATTAGATCAAATTGAAATGCATTGCAAGAGACTTAGAGAAGTCATTGATGAACCAACAATGCAAGTTCCTGCTTGGGTTCAATCCAAGATCACTCTAGCTACAGATTATATGGATGCTGCGGCAAACTATATGTCAAGCAAGAACGAAGAAACCGAAAAAAAGTCTCTAGGCGAGTCAGCATGGACTCGCAAAGAAGGTCAAAATAAAAAAGGTGGACTCAACGAAAAGGGACGTAAATCCTATGAACGTGAGAATCCTGGAAGCGACCTTAAAGCACCTTCAAAGAAGGTTGGAAATCCCCGCAGGGCGTCGTTTTGTGCCAGAATGAAAGGCATGAAAAAGAAACTAACCTCAAAGAAAACAGCAAACGACAAAGATTCACGTATCAATAAATCCTTGAGAGCTTGGAATTGTTGACATAAATGTGTGTAAACTGTAACTTGACGATACAGCATTTACCTATATAATAAGATTACCGTCTCAAGGTAAGACACATGGATACTAAAACCTGCCCCAAATGTGGGGCTTGCTGGATTGGTGGGCAACACTTCTGGTCTGGCACAAACAAGAAGGGAGATGAAACAGAACTCGCTTCTCTGGTGTGCGACAAGTTTGGTGACGATACCTGTATCAATCCAGCAAGAGGAACCACTAAAGGTGATGGGTGGGAGAAAAGATTAAATAGTATGGAAGAAATAGACAACGACATTAGAAGAGCAAATGAGTGATAATGTATATCTTGGTAATCCTAATTTAAAGAAAGCTAATACTCCTCTTTCGTTTACAAGGGAACAGATTGAGGAGTTTGTTAAGTGCAAAGATGACCCTGTTTATTTCGCCAAGAACTATGTAAAAATTATTTCTCTCGATGAAGGTTTAGTTCCTTTCGAGATGTATGATTTTCAGGAAAGACTCATCGAAAATTTCCACAATCATAGATTCAACATCGCAAAACTTCCTAGACAGACTGGAAAATCAACAACAGTTATTTCATACTTATTGCACTATGCAGTATTCAACGACAACATTAAGATTGCTATTCTAGCAAACAAAGCAGAAACGTCAAGAGAACTTCTGTCTCGTTTGCAGCTGGCGTATGAGAACCTCCCTAAGTGGATGCAGCAAGGCATTGTAGCATGGAACAAAGGTTCTATGGAACTGGATAACGGTTCTAAGATCATCGCTGCCTCAACGTCTTCTAGCGCAGTTAGAGGAAACTCTTTCAACATCATCTTCCTTGACGAGTTTGCGTTCGTTCCCAACCACATGGCGGAACAGTTCTTCTCGTCTGTATATCCTACCATCTCGTCTGGTAAGACTACAAAGGTTATTATCATTTCTACCCCACAGGGTATGAACATGTTCTACAAGCTGTGGCACGACGCAGAGCGCGGCAGGAACGGCTACGTGCCCCTAGAAGTGCATTGGAGTGCAGTTCCTGGAAGAGACGAAGCATGGAAGCAAGAGACCATTAGGAACACCTCTGAGAGGCAGTTCACGCAGGAGTTTGAATGTGAGTTCTTAGGATCAGTTGATACTCTCATCTCAGCCTCGAAACTACGTTCGATGGTATTTGAAGATCCTATTCAAGATAATAGTAAAGGTCTGAAGGTTTATGAAGAAGTAAAACCAGACCACGACTATATCATGACGGTTGACGTGTCGCGTGGAACTAATAACGATTACTCAGCTTTTGTCGTATTCGATATCACAACACTACCCTGGAAAGTGGTCGCCAAATATCGCAACAATGAAATTAAACCTATCCTATTCCCAAATATCATACAACAAGTTGCTCTAAATTACAATAAAGCATATATACTTGCTGAAGTGAATGATATTGGAGAACAAGTAACAAACATCCTTCACTATGATTTGGAGTATCCAAATATTCTGATGTGTGCCATGAGAGGCAGAGCTGGTCAAATTGTGGGTCAGGGATTCTCTGGTACTAAATCCCAACTTGGTTTGAAAATGTCAAAGGTGACTAAGAAAGTTGGTTGCTCAAACTTAAAGACACTAATTGAAGATGACAAACTCTTAATTTCAGACTATGAAATTATTAGCGAACTTACTACATTCATTCAAAAAAATCAATCATTTGAAGCTGATGATGGTTATAACGATGACTTAGTAATGTGTCTTGTTCTGTTCTCATGGTTAGCGGTTCAACCCTATTTTAGGGAAATGACAGATAACGATGTTCGCAAACGTATATACGAAGAACAGAAAAATCAAATTGAACAGGACATGGCACCATTTGGATTCATATCAGATGGATTAGATGATGAAGAAAAATTTGTGGATGAAGACGGTAATATTTGGTACATGGATGGATATGGCAATCCTTACGCAGATGTAGAATACATGTTAGGTTTCTAATGGATATCGAAGATCAGTTTTCTTTAGAGCATCTTTTATTCAAAGAAAGAAAATGTAGAGTTTGTGGCATAACTAAAGACTTAATGACTGATTATTATATTATTAGGAAATCAAAAAAGTATTTACCATCTTCTTATTCCTATGAATGTAAAGATTGCACGATTAAAAGAATTTTAAAAAGCAGAGAGAAAAAGGAAAATGTTTTGTGGGAATATCCTAATTGGTAAGTTCATGCATTGTTTCCCCATTTGAAATAAACATTTTCATAAATATTTCTAGATTAAAATGAACTACTTTTCACGAGGAGAAAAACATGGCAGGTCAAGTATCACCTGGAATTGTTCTAAGAGAGCGTGATTTAACA